>Ga0187877_1000072_pt1 | contig 132341 bp, 113 predicted proteins | sample June2016WEW_17_1_3_FD_132430 | JGI IMG/M metagenome (GOLD analysis project Ga0187877, IMG submission 132430) | Peatland microbial communities from SPRUCE experiment site at the Marcell Experimental Forest, Minnesota, USA - June2016WEW_17_100 | ecosystem: Environmental > Terrestrial > Soil >...
CCTGGGCGCGGGCGCGGGGAAAAGAGATGGCGATGTCGCCCAGCCGGGGGCCGGGGGCGAGTCGGGGGCCGGGGGCCGGGGGACCGGGGGCTGGGAATGAAAGCACGTCCGTGGGGTAATCTTTGCCCAGAAACTTGCGATTGAGGCGGCGCAAGTCGGCATCGCCGGCGATCAGGCAGTCGAAGGGGCGGCCTTGGGCGACTTCCACCTGGAGGCGGCGGGCGAATCGCTCGATGGCCCGGCGGCCGAAATCCGCCGGGACACGCCGAAACGTAACGGTACTGCCTGGGGGTGAAGACATGGCGCGCGGCTCAAGCTCCCGGAGCGTTCTCGGGGGCGGGAGCGTCCGGCTCGGCCAGCTTCAGTGTAAGCTGGCGGCCCGCGCCAACGGTCTCGTTGTAACGCTCGTAGGCTTTGACGATGCGCTGCACCAGGTTGTGACGCACCACGTCGCGCTCGTCGAACTGCACGAAGCTGATGCCCTCCACGCCCTTGAGCACGTCCACCGCTTCCAGCAACCCGCTGCGGCGGCCGGTGGGCAGGTCGATCTGCGTCACGTCGCCATTCACCACCATCTTGGAATTGAAGCCCTGGCGCGTGAGCACCATCTTCATCTGCTCGGCGGTGCTGTTCTGCGCCTCGTCCAGAATGATGAAGCTGTCGTTGAGCGTGCGGCCGCGCATGAAGGCGATGGGGGCCACTTCGATGACGTTGCGCTCCAGCAGCTTTTCGACGCGATCGCTATCGAGCATGTCATAGAGCGCGTCGTAGAGCGGGCGCAGATAAGGGTCCACTTTTTCCTGCAAAGTGCCCGGCAGGAAGCCCAGCCGCTCGCCGGCTTCCACCGCGGGGCGAGTCAGGATGATGCGCGCCACGCGCTTGCTCATCAAGGCGGAGATGCCCATGGCCACGGCCAGATAGGTCTTGCCGGTGCCCGCGGGACCGATGCCGAAGACCATGTCGTTGCGCTCGATGGCCTCCAGGTAGCGGCGCTGGTTGACCGATTTCGGGGCCAGCGCCTTCTTGCCGAAGTTGCGCTGCCGGCCGCTCTCGACCAGCGCGCGGAGAGACACTTCCGGATCGAGCGTGACCACGCGCAGGTAGCTGTTCAGGTCGCCGTTATTGAAAACGTGGCCTTCGCGGACCAGCGCGGTGTAGTCTTCCAGAATGCTTTCCGCGCGGGAAACGTTCTCGGCTTCGCCTTCGATTTCAAGATTGTTGTCCACCAATTGAGTGTGGACGCTCAATCCGGATTCAAACAACCGGATGTTCTCATCGCGGGTGCCAAAGAGGCTTTCGACGCCTCGGCTGATACGCACGCTAGCTTTCATCGATTGGGTGCTGAGTACCTCCAAGCCGGGAAAAACGGCGACAGCATAGGACGGTCAAACCGGAGTGGTTCGAAGCTTCGTCAACCCGCTCGCGCGGGCGGCTGAAAACCATCTGCTTATATTATACCGAAGAGTCAAGGACCGTGGTGGTTGCGGGCTAAGCGCGTCTGAATTGCCTTCTTTCTCGGCATCGTGCTAATCAAGGTACATGGATAATTCAGTATCTCGCCGATTGTTCCTGTCAGCCGTAGCTGCTGCTCCGGCGGCGCCGGTCCTGGTTGCCTCGGACAGAATTGCGATATTCGATCCGCCGCCCGACCGGGTCCGAATCGTGGTGGCTCAGGCCTCATTCGTAGTCCCGCCCCCCGCCTACACGCCGGCGGAGATTCAACAGATCAAGTCCGCGGGCTCGGGCAAGCCCATTGAGTTCATTCACACCAGCACGCTGGAGGAATTGTACAAAGTGCTGCCCGAGGCCGACGTGGTTTTCGGCGCGCTCAACGCGGAGATGCTGTCGCGGGCCAAGAACTTGCGATGGATGCAGGCCATAGAAGCGGGAATGGAGCACGTCCTGTTTCCAGAGCTGATCAAGAGTAACGTAGTGGTGACAAACATGGCGCGGATGTTCGCGCCGGGCCTCGGGGATACAGCCATGTCGATGCTCTTGGCCCTGACGCGCGGGCTCCAGAAGACCTACATTCCGCAGTTCCAGAAGCGGGTGTGGAAGCGCGACTTCAACCTGGTGGAGCTGGATGGCATGACCATGGCGATCTCGGGCATGGGCGGCATAGGACAGGCCGTGGCTACCCGCGCGCACTACGGTTTCAATATGCGGATCCTGGGCACGGATGCCAAACCCATGGCCAAACCGATTTTCGTGGACACGCTCCGCGAGCCGGCCTGGCTCATGGAGATGATCCCGCAGACGGACGTTGTGGTCTGCGCGGCTCCCTGGACCAAGGAAACCGAAGGGCTGTTCAATGCCCAGGTGTTCGGGGCCATGAAGAAGACGGCGTACTTCCTCAACATGTCCCGGGGACCGCTGGTGGACGAGAAGGCCCTCGTCGCCGCGCTGAAGGAAGGCCGCATCGCCGGCGCGGGCCTGGATGTAGTGTACCCCGAGCCGTATCCAACCACTGGCGCGTACTGGGATTGCCCCAACCTGTTGATGACGCAACACACCGGTGGATTCTCGCCCGGACGCCAGATCCGTCTGATGGGGCTGCTGGCCGAGAACGTCCGGCGTTACACCAGTGGCTTGCCGCTGATGAACGTGGTGGACAAGCAGCGCGGCTACTGAACGGCACGCCGACACATGAAGAGGCGGCCGGCCACGGCGGGCCATGGCCAGCAGGCCCCTCCCCGGTGGGGCTTCCGCAGCGTTACTGGATCAGGCGCAAACCGTTCGGGCCGGGGATGGTCCGGACCCAGGAGTTCATCTCTTCTTCGTTCTGCAAGAGGTCGCGCAGAGTGGCTTGGCTGAGAACCTGGTCGACGGCAATCTGCACGGCGCGCCAGAGGGAACGCACGGAGCAATCCACCGAACGGGTGCAGATGGGGGCCTGGCCGGAATGGCTGTCGCAGAATTTGCTCTCGAAGAGGCGCCCGCCCAGGGCGCTAATGACGTCGGCGATGACAATCGACTCCGGCGGCCGCGCCAGTGTGTAGCCACCCTCTTTGCCGCGTTCGGCCTTGACGAATCCACCCTTGCGGAGCACGCGCAGGATCTTGGCGGCATAGGCCGGGGAGACGCCTTCGGCGTGGCTCATTTCGGGGATGGTGAGGCTTCCGCCCTTGCCCGCGTAGCCGATGCGGACCAGACAGCGCAAGCCGTATTCTTCGTTGGCGCTGAGCTTCATCTGGGGAGCCCCGCGATGGGGATGAAATCTTCGATCCCCAGCGCCAGTTTGGCGGCTTGAGACATGCGGTCCTTCGACCATGGCGGATCGAAGGTCAGCTCGATTTTGACGCCAGTCACGCCGGGGACGGCGCGGACGGCGCGCTCGACATCGGCGGGCAAGCTCCCCGCCACGGGGCAGTTGGGAGCAGTCAGAGTCATGCGGATGGCGGCCTGCCCCGCGGCATCCACGGCGACGTCGTAGATGAGGCCGAGCTCGTAGATGTTGACGGGCATCTCCGGATCGCAGACCGTCTCGAGGGCGGCGACGACTTGGTCGTGGAGGCTCATTCGGTGGACACCACCGGCTCGCCGGAGTTCGTGAGGGCGGATTTCAGCGTGTGCCAGGCCAGCGTGGCGCACTTCACGCGCGCGGGGTAGTCGCGCACGCCGCAAAAGACCACCAGCTTGCCCAGCTCCTGGGTCACGGGGGTATCGGTGGTGAGCAGCTCGTGGAACTTCTCGAGCAGCTTGAGGGCCTCTTCCCGCGATTTTCCTTTCAGGCTTTCGGTCATCAGAGACGCGGAGGCGGTGGAGATGGCGCAGCCGGAGCCGACCCAGCTCACGTCCTTCACGATGTCGTTTTCGATCTTGATGTAGAGTTTCAGCTCATCGCCGCAGAGAGGGTTGTAGCCCTCGGCCTTGCGGTTGGCGTCCGCCATCGCATGACAGTTGCGGGGACGCTTGCTGTGGTCGAGTATGATGTCCTGATATAGATCGTCATTCATCAGGAGAAAATCTCCTTTACTTTTGCGAGACCGGCCGCCAGGGCGTCGATCTCCGCAACCGTGTTGTAGAAGGCGAGCGAAGCGCGGGTGGTGGCGGGCACGCCGAAACGGTCCATCACCGGCTGCGCGCAATGGTGGCCGGTGCGCACGGCAATCCCCTGCCGGTCGAGCACCGTGCCGATATCGTGGGGATGGATGCCGTCGATGACGAACGAGAGCACGGCCGCCTTGTCGCGCGCCGTGCCGACGATGCGAAGGCCCGGAATGCGCGAAAGCGCCTCGGTACCGTAGACCAGCAACTCGTGCTCGTAGGCGGCGATTTTGTCCAGGCCGATGCGCGTGACGTAATCGAACGCGGCGCCCAGGCCGATGCCGCCCGCGATGCTGGGCGTGCCGGCCTCGAATTTGTACGGCAGGTCGGCGTAGACGGTCTTTTCGAAGGTGACCGTTTTGATCATGTCGCCGCCGCCCTGGTAGGGAGGCATGGCGTTCAGCAGGCGGGCTTTGCCGTAGAGGATGCCAATGCCGGTGGGCCCGAACACTTTGTGGCCGGAGAAAGCGTAGAAGTCGGCATCCAGCGCCTGCACGTCGATTTTCATGTGGGGCGCCGCCTGCGCGCCGTCGATCAGCGCCAGGGCGCCGGCGCGGTGGGCCATCTCGACGATCTGGCGCACGGGATTGACGGTGCCCAGCGCATTGGAGATGTGGCCCACGGCCACCATGCGCGTGCGGGGGCCGAGAAGCTTTTCGTACTCCTCGAGGAGCAACTCGCCGCGGTCGTCCATGGGGATGACCCGCAGCTTCGCGCCCTTCTCTTCACACAGCAGTTGCCAGGGCACGATGTTGGAGTGGTGCTCGAGCGCCGAGATGACGATCTCGTCGCCTTCCCTCACGTTCTTGCGGCCCCAACTGCTGGCCACGAGGTTGATGCCTTCGGTTGTGCCGCGTACGAAGATCACCTCGTTCTTGGCGCGGGCGTTGAGAAAGCGCTTGGCCTTGGTTCGCGTCTCTTCGTAGGCCGCGGTGGAGCGCTGGCTCAGCTCGTGCACGCCACGGTGAATGTTGGCGCAATCGACTTCGTAGAACTTGCGGATGGCATCGATCACCGCGAACGGTTTCTGCGCCGTGGCGGCGTTGTCCAGATACACCAGTGGCTTTCCATGGATTCGCTGTTTCAGAACCGGGAAATCCTCCCGGACCTTGTCCACGTCGAAACCGGCGGAGATCACGCTAGCGATCATTTCTCACACCCCCAAAAGCGAGGCTCTCCGGCGAGGGGCGAAAACCGGGGGACAGACGGATGCGTCCACGCGGCGGTGCGCCGACACGGTGTTGAGCGAGAGATGACGCGCGCCTTGGGACGCATTCGTCAGTCCCCTGGTTTTCGCGGACCTTTCCACTGCAGGAGGCGTGGCGGTGTGAGAAATGCGGACTAGCGATCATGCTCATGGAATTTCTCGAACAGGACTCGCTCGAGCGAATCCTTCAGGGATTGAACTTTGATGCGGTCGATGATGTCCTGCGCGAACGCGTAGGTTAGTAGGCTGCGGGCATCCTGTTTGCCGATGCCGCGCGATTGCAGATAGAACATGGATTCGGCGTCCAACTGGCCGATGGTGGCGCCGTGCGTGCAGCGCACGTCGTCGGCGAAAATCTGCAATTCGGGCTTGGTGTTGATGACCGCTTCGTCGGAGAGCACGAGGTTCTTGTTGGTCTGCTTGGAGTCGGTCTTCTGCGCGTCCTGGCGAACGATGATGCGGCCGTTGAAAACGGCGCTGGCCCGGCCGTCGAGGATGCCTTTGTACAGCTCGTGGCTGGTGCCGTGCGGCTTGGCGTGTTCGATGGAAGTATGATTGTCCACGTGCTGGGCGCCGTTCACCAGGTAGAGGCCGTTGAGCGTGGCGTCCGTGCCTTCCGAAAGGGTGACGCTGACTTCGTTGCGGACCAAGGCGCCGCCGAGCGAGATGGAGGTGGCGGAGAAATTGGCGCTGCGGCCCAGGCTGGCGAACATGACGCCGACGTGGAAGGCGGAGGAAGATTCGAGCTGGACCTTGTAGTGATCCACCACCGAGCCGCTGCCGGCGACGATTTCGGTGACGGCGTTGGTGAAGTAAGAGCCTGTGCCAGAGTAGGTCTCGACGATGGTGCAGTGGGCGTCGGGGCCGACCACGATGAGCGTGCGGGGGTGAGAGATTTCGGAAGGGGAATCGTAACGGATTTGGATGGGCTCGCCGACGATTTGGCCGCGCGGGATGTGGATGTAGGTGACGTCCCGGAAGAGAGCCGTGTTTAGGGCAACGAAGGCGTGGTTTTGGAAGGGGGCGTATTTGCCGAGATATTGTTGGGCTTCGGGGGGGAAACCCGGGGACAGACAGCCATTTTTCGCCAAGGGCGAAAAACGGAGTCTGTCCCCCATTCGGGCGATGGGGGCGACGTTGGTGAAGCGCCAATCTTCATCGTGGGTGGTGGGGAAGCCTAGCTCCAGGAAGCGCTGGAACGCGGTCTCGCGCAACCCTTGTTCCGCAACGGCCGTCATAGCTTGGCGACAGCCTCCTCTTCGTCCACAATGCCCAGGCCGGCGTAACCGCTCTCCTCGAGCTCGAGGGCCAATTCCTTGCCGCCCGATTTCACGATCCGGCCCTCGGCCAGCACATGCACATAGTCGGGCACGATGTAGTTCAAGAGGCGCTGGTAGTGAGTGACCACGATCATGGCGCGCTCGGGCGAGCGCAAGGCGTTGACGCCGCCGGCCACGGTGCGCAGCGCGTCGATATCGAGGCCGGAATCGGTCTCATCGAGAATGGCCAGCCGCGGCTCCAGCACGGCCATTTGGAAAATTTCGTTGCGCTTCTTCTCGCCGCCGGAGAAACCGGCGTTGACGGCGCGGTTCAACAGCACCTGGTCCATCTCGAGGAGCTTCATCCTGTCCTTGACCAGGCTGAGGAAATCCATGGCATCCAGCTCCTCGAGGCCGCGGTGCTTGCGGATAGCATTCAGCGCGGCTTTCAGGAAGTACATATTGCTGACGCCGGGGATCTCGACGGGATATTGAAACGCCAGAAAGATGCCCTCGCGCGCGCGGTCTTCAGGCAGCATGGCCAGCAGGTCCTTGCCGTCGTAGATCACCTGGCCGCCGGTGACGACGTACAGCTCGCGCCCCGCCAGCACCTGCGCCAGCGTGCTTTTGCCGGAGCCGTTCGGCCCCATGATGGCGTGCACCTCGCCGGAATTAACGGTGAGCGAGATGCCCTTCAGTATTTCCCGATCGCCAACGGTGGCGTGCAGATCCTTGATTTCCAGTAGTGCCATGGCTTACCCGACGCTTCCTTCGAGACTGACTCCCAGCAGCTTCTGCGCTTCCACGGCGAATTCCATGGGCAACTCGCGGAACACCTGCTTACAGAAACCGTGCACGATCATGGAGACCGCGTCTTCGGTGGAGATGCCGCGCTGGCGGCAGTAGAAGATCTGGTCTTCCCCGATTTTCGAGGTGGAGGCCTCGTGCTCCACCTGCGAAGAGGTGTTCTTGACCTCGAGATACGGGAAGGTGTGGGCGCCGCATTTGTCGCCCAGCAGCAGCGAATCGCACTGCGAGTAGTTGCGGGCGCCGGTGGCGGACTTCAGAATCTTGACCCCGCCGCGGTAGGTGTTCTGGCCGTGGCCGGCGGAGATGCCCTTGGACACGATGGTGCTCGTAGTGTTCTTCCCGATGTGGATCATCTTGGTGCCGGTGTCGGCCTGCTGCCAATTGTTGGTCAGCGCCACCGAATAGAACTCGCCCACGGAGTTGTCGCCCATCAGCAGGCAGCTCGGATACTTCCACGTGATGGCCGAGCCGGTCTCGACCTGGGTCCACGAAATCTTGGAATTCACGCCGCGGCAGGCGCCCCGCTTGGTGACGAAGTTATAGATGCCGCCCTTGCCTTGCTTGTCGCCCGGATACCAGTTCTGCACGGTGGAGTACTTGATCTGGGCATTATCCAGGGCCACCAGCTCGACCACCGCGGCGTGCAACTGGTTGGTGTCGCGCATGGGGGCGGTGCAGCCCTCCAGGTAGCTCACATAAGCGCCTTCATCGGCCACGATCAGGGTGCGCTCGAACTGCCCGGTGTCCTTGGCATTGATGCGGAAGTAGGTGGAGAGCTCCATGGGGCAGCGGACGCCTTTGGGCACGTAGCAGAAGGAGCCGTCGCTGAAGACAGCCGAATTCAGGGCCGCGAAGAAGTTGTCGGAGGAGGGAACCACCGAGCCGAGGTACTGCCGCACCAGGTCGGGGTGCTCGCGCACGGCTTCGGAGAAGGAACCGAAGATGATGCCCATGGCCTTCAGCTTTTCTTTGAAGGTGGTGGCCACGGAGACCGAGTCGAACACGGCGTCGACCGCGACGCCAGCCAGAAGTTCCTGTTCTTTCAGCGGGATGCCGAGTTTGGCGTAGGTCTTGAGGAGCTCCGGATCGACCTCGTTCAGGCTCTTGGGGCCACCCTTTTTCGATTTGGGCGAGGAATAGTAGATGATGTCCTGGTAATCGATGGGCGGGTAGTGCACGTTGGCCCAGGTGGGCTCCTTCATGGTCTGCCAGTGGCGGAAGGCCTTGAGCCGCCATTCCAGCAGCCATTCCGGTTCCTGTTTCTTGGCGGAGATGAGGCGGATGACGTCTTCGTTCAGGCCGCGGGGGATGGCATCGGCTTCGATATCGGTGACGAAACCCCACTTATATTCCTGATTCGCAAAGGTCTCGATAGTGTTGGTAGAATCGCTCACCCGTTATACTCCTAAACTATGGGCTGATACCAGTTTAGCTAATCTGTACTTCTTAGTCAAGATTGCTCAACTAATGGATGCGGGGGAGGGCTGAGCGGGTGCGGGAAAGGGGCGGGTGGCGGGGGCGCGGCGGGACTGGAGAGGTCCGGGGCATCCTCGGAGACAAGGTTGCGGAACGAACCCAATTCGGCCGTAGGGGGTTGAATCTGGGCGGGTTGCGGGCTCGCTTCGCTCGCGGGGCCAGGGGTCGGGGGCCAGGGGCCGGGGGCGGACTCCGGCTGGCGGTGTTCGGATTCGAGGCGCTGGAGTTCTTTGAGGGCGCGGTGGTAGTCGCGGCCGGTGGAATCGATGCGGCGCTGGAGGCGGGAGAAGGTGTTTGCGCCGCGGCCGAAGGCCTGGCCGGCGGGGCAGTCTTTTTTCAGGGTCCAGGCATCCTGCATTTCGCATTCGAGGATCTCGGCATCGATTCTTCGAAAGCGGCGGAGCAGCCACTCGTCATGGATGAGGGTATCGACGAGGAGGCGTTCTTCGGGGGTGGCGGGTTGCCAACGCTCCTGGTATTCGGCGGCGAGGGTTTCGAGGTCGGCTGGATCCTCGCTGCGGATGATTTGAGACTTGGCGTCAATGCCGGTTTTGGTGGCATTGAAACGGGAGACGGCCTTGCCCTCGACGGAGCTTGGACCGGTGGACTTCTGCGCGTTGAGACGATTCGCTTCGATTTGTTGGATGGTGGCCATAAATGAAAAAGACAGGCGGACCCGGGGAGCGGGTCGGCCTGTCCCGCTCACAGGGTAGCACGGGGGGTGGCGGGAGACAGGGGGCGGGATGTTTGTAAGTTATTGAGGGGGAGGGAGATAATAGTTCTGCAAAAGTTGTCACCGGATTATTCTTGGGAGGCAAATTCGGAGCGCTTTTTGGGGCGGCGGGGCGGGGCGATGAAACGGCTGCTGGAGGGCCCCGATCCGTGGCCCGCTATTCCGGGGCGACCGATCCCGCACTTCCTGGTGTGCCGGTGGGCCTTATGAGTAGACGGTGGGCTCAAGAGCCCAACTGACGTGAGCGGCGTGTCACGGGACTAATCCGCGCCGCACCAGGGCCAAGGCAAGCGGCCGCTGATTGAAAAGGTATGGGGAAGCTTGAGCCCCCACCTCGTTCTGGGAGACTTTGGCTTGTTGGTCGGCTTTACTCAATCTGGGCATTCTTATACAATTTCATCATGTCCATCCATAAGGCCGTTGATGAGAGCAACTCGCCGCTGGTCTTAAACTTGGAAGCGAAATCTGGCTCATTCGAAGGCTTACAGGCATACTTGCTCGATGCCGCGAGAGCAATAGAACATCTGGAAGAATCTCAGAAACTTCCGATCAAGCGTTCCGGTTGATTGGATCGGAGAAGGTCTGGGACCGTGGCGTCGCGCTGACCTCCCGCTTGCAGACGTTCGAAACCGAGATGCTGGCCGAGGAGGAGAATTTCGCCGCGCTGGCACGCATCAACCGTGAACTCATCGGCAAGGTAGAAGGACTGGATTCGGCGCAACGGGCGGTTCTGGACATGGATTCGACCGAGATTCCTGTTTACGGCGAGCAGGAGAACAGCGCCTACAGCGGCCACTTCGAATCGACCTGCTATCACCCGCTGTTGTTGTTCAGTCGGGAGGGCGACTGTCTGGCTGCCAAGCTGCGGCCCGGCAACGTGCACAGCGCCGGCGATTGGGAAGAACTGCTGCTGCCGGAAATCGAGCGGCAACAGAAGCAGGGCAAGGAGGTAGTCTTCCGCGCCGATGCCGCTTTCGCCAAGCCGGAGATCTACGAGGCCCTGGAGGAGCGGGGTGTGAAGTATACCATCCGCATCCCCTCCGACGAGAACCTGGAGCGGGACATTGCCGAGTTGCTCACGCGGCCGGTGGGGAGGCCAAGCTAAAAGCCAGTGGTGTGGTACAAGAGCTTTCTGTACCGAGCGGTGAGTTGGAAGACGGCGCGGCGTGTGGTGGCCAAAGTGGAGTTCCACTTCGGCGAATTGTTTCCGCGGGTGGGATTCATCGTGACCAACCTGGAAACGGACAGCCGGGCGGTGGTGCGGTTCTATAACAAGCGTGGGACGGCCGAGCAGTGGATCAAAGAAGGCAAGCAGGCGGTGAAGATGACCTGGCTGGGCTGCCGCCGGTTCCGGTCCAACGAGGTGCGGCTGTGGCTGAGCGTCATGGCGTACAACTTGGGGAACCTGTGGCGGGGGGTGCCCTTTGGGCCCTGTGCTGCCGAGGCGGATCGTTAATTGGTCGTTGACAAGCTTGCAGCAACGCTTGGTGAAGACCGGTGGCCGGTTGGTCAAGCACGCGCGGTACTACCGGCTGCTGCTGGCGGAAAGCGGCCTGACGCGGCGGCTGTTCGGGGCGATGGTACGCCGGATCGCCGCCTTACCGGTGGCGACTGGGTAGAGGAAGGGTTGTTGTAGAGATATTCCACAACGAGCAGGGAGGAAGCGGGAGGTGTCGATGGAACTTGCTGGAGAAGTGAGACTTGCCTGCTTTGAACCCTCTGACACCTGTGGAAAAGTAATCCAGGTCGAGCGAATGGAGATTTTCAGAGCTGCATGTCGATATTCATGGACAAAGAACGCCTAATGGTTGTACACTGAACCCCTCTGGAGATCCCATAATGGAAATCCCGGTCAAGATCCTTATGTCTACACGTAGCCGCCTGTCTCGATCGCAAGTGGTCGCTCTTGCGTCTGTTCTGACGATCGTCCTTGCACCGTTTGCATTGCGCGCGGGCTCGATCTCCACGCTCACATTGAACCCGGATTTCGAAACCACCAACCAGAGCCTTTGGAACACGGGTCCAGCTGCCGTCGGGTCGCTGACTTATTTTGTCGGGGCTTCCTGGGATGCCTCAGGGACGATCGGGAAAATCAAGAACACCGTCGTGGGAAAGTTCGGCGCCCAACTCTCGGGATCGACCAGCGGGCAGGTCGGCTTAGGCCTGTCGCTCGAGTACAATTCCGGCAGCCTGAACGCCGATGTGAAACCGACGGTCAGCGTATCGATCCCCAGCCAGATCGTGTTGGGCACCCCGTTTGCGGTGAGCACCAGCGTCACCAACACGGCGCTCGGATTCAGTACCGTATCCCCGCAAGCTGGTCTCGAAGTAGACGCGGATCTGACCATACACGCCTCGGGAACCGGCAAGGTGTGTGTGTTCGGGTGCGTGAGCAAAAGCAGCGACACGATCGGCTTCTCGCAGCAGCTCGAAGTCCTCGGCATCAACAGCAACTTCGATAACAAGGTGGTGATCTTCGGGCAGGACGTGACTTCGAGCGTCGTCAACAAGGCGCAGATTTCGTTTGGCGACCCGTCTACGGCGCTTACTATCGCCTACGACCCCGGAAGTGGAAAGATCTTCCCGACCTTTACCACCACATCGACGCAGGCGGCGGGGCAGACGGTCGCGCGCGCTACCGGTTCCACCAACGTGCTCACCTTGGATGTCGAGGTCCCAAATGCGATTACGGACCTGCTCGAATTGCCGGGCCTCAACGGCTCGTTTCTCGGCGGATTAATTAACTACAACCTCATCTCCGCGGACGTGACTCTCGGGTTAGGTTGGGCTCAGAACCAGAGCTTGCAGTACGAGGGCGCCGAGGTCGCGCTGAAGGTTTCTGCGGTTTCTGCGCCCGGGGTCCCCGGGGTCGCTGACCAGACGATCGATATAGGAGCCGGGTCCACGGCAGAAATCACGCTGGACCCCACTGTCTACAAGAACGTCAGCCAGGTCACAATCACGCCGACCGTCATCTTGAATTCGCCGCAATTCACCGCCGTCAATGCCTTGCAGATCACCGAAGGGATCAGCGCCTCCGCTTTTTCGCTTAGCGGCCTCGGACTGAGTCTGGGCCCGCTGTGGAGCTGGTCGCAGAGCTGGAGCCAGGACGTGCCCCTCTACACGGCCAAGTTCGGCGTAGCCGGGTTCACCAACCAATCGTCGGCGGTGCTCTATGGCACGGCAAGCCTCCTGCCCCGTGGATCGACAGCCGACCCCGTGCTCTACACGGTGATGGGGAGCGGCAGCCTCAGCGATATGACGCTGGAGACGGTCGACCCCAGCGCCTTGTCCGGCAACCCCGGCAGCGCGGGGTATCCCACGGTGCTGCCGCCTGCCCTCACGCTGACTGGTTCGACTTTGGACAATACCGGCGGCGATCTGGTCTCGAATCCGAGCGGGACTACGCTGACCCTGACCAACAGCGGTATCCTCGGCGGAACGATTGAAGGCTCGTCTCTGACTCTTGTGGCTACGGGAGCCTCCAATCAGCTCGTCAACGTGGGCTACACCGGAGACCTGAATGTGCAAGGGCGCCTGGACCTGTTGTGGTCCGCCGCCAACACCGGTAACACCGGTACGGTGACCGTCGCACCCGTCGCTGGTTCGGGCGTAGACGCCGTGTTGAACGTGCAAGGCTCACAATTGGGTGCAGATTCGATCACCATTACGCCCAACGGGACGCTGAATGCCAGCATGTCCGTGATCGGCGGCAGCACCGTGAATGTGAACACCCTCAACAATGCCGGTACGATCACGGTCGGGGGCTACTGGAATGCGTACACGCCGGCATATCCTAATGACGCAACGGGACTCTCTGTTAATCCCACTGCCATCGCGGGCGCCGCGTACGATTCGATCACGGCGGCGAACGTAACCAACAAGGGCCTGATCACCATTCAAAGCGGCGTGTTCGACGCACAAACGGTGTCTAACACCGGTGGCGTGTTTTCGGTTGTCGGGATGGGTGGCGGCACCAGCAGCCTCGTTCTCCATGGCGCTTTTACCGGCGGCGAAATCGACCTGAACGGCTCCGGCGCGCAGCTCCTGCTGGGGTCTGCCCAGATGCTTGGCGTAAATGTCTACAGCGACCAGGGACTGATCTCCGCCGGCAGCAACGCCGGTATCGCCGAGCAGTCCACTCTGACCCTGACGGACGGCAGCGTTCTCGCGGTCCAGAACGGCGGAAGCCTGACGATAGATCAATCCAAGGTCCTGGCCGATAACAGCATCATCCGGGTCGATGGCGCCCTGACGCTGCAAGGGTCCAGGGTGCTCCTACAGGACGGTTCCGCAATTCTCAACGACGGCTCGATCATTTTCCTGCCCACTTACGTGGTGGATCCGATCTTGACCGATGGAAGCCAGGTTGCCATCGATAATCGCGGTTCCGTGGACGTGGAAGATGCCTTGGTAATGTACTCCTCCACCGCGGATAATCCGCTCATTCTGAATGAAAGCGGCACCTTCCACGTCGACTCCAACGGGCTTCTGGCGTTGGATGTCGAGGGCGCCTCGGGTGGCGCGCTGGCATACCTGCAGACTGGCGGCGTCACGCAGGTGGATGGCACGCTCCTCATGCAGGACCAGTCCGGCGATCCGGAATACATGGTAATGACCGGCGGCACTCTCGAAGGACAGGGCGGGATTGTCGGCAACGTGATCAATTGGGGCGGCACGGTCGAACTCTCCCAAGACCAATTTCCCCTAACAATCGCCGGCGATTACCAACAGTTCCCGGCTGGGGTCATGGAACTGGTGCTGAGCGGCGCGCCGGACATTGATGACCATCCGGAACTGGTCGTAGATACCGCGGAACTGGACGGCACGCTGGATCTGGAACTCCCGGTGGATTTCGATATGACCGGCTACGATCCGAACAATCCCTGGATTTATGCGTTCCTGGAGTGCGGAGACGCGTGCAGCGGAGAGTTCAGCGGACTGGACTGGACCGGCCCGGATGGCTACTACTGGGAGGTGCTGTACGGAGATAATTCGGTTGAGGCCGAATTGCTGCAGTATGCCGCCGGAGTCGGTTCATCCTTGGTCGATCCGCAGACGGAGCTGGACGAGCTGCAGGCGCAGGGCGGTGGTACGCCGCCCCCCCTGACTCTCCCGAACGGGCCGTCGCTGACAATAAATGGCGGGGAGTTCGCTCTCTCCCCCGAACCGGCAACCTGGACGGTGGCGGCGGCTGGCTTAGGCGCACTGGGGATTTGGCTGAGGCGCAAAAAGGCCGGTGGCCGATAAAGGACTGCGAGATACTGAAATCATGGAAGAACCCAGGTCATTCGGTATGAAAGGATGGAGCTCCGCCTCTGTCGCTGTGCTCTGTCTGGCTTTGCTCGTTGGAGGAGCATTGGGCGCCGGCATCACGACGATGTTGACTCCGCGCGCCGCGCCGAAGAACACGACGCCCTACCAGGCCGTTCTGCTCTCGAACGGCTCCGCTTACTTCGGCAAACTCGAGGGGCTCGGCACGTCCTTTCCGATCCTCCGCGAAGTGTATTACGTACAGAGCACCCAGGATCCGGAAACCAAGAAGGTGAGCAACATTCTGGTGAAGCGCGGAAAAGAGTGGCACGCACCGGATCACATGGTCCTGAACTCCAGCATGATCGTTCTGGTCGAGCCTGTGAGCCCGGATTCCCGCGTCGCGAAACTCATCAAGGAGGCGCAAAAGTGACTACGGCGCGCGTATTCCCGGCCGCATTGTTCCGCATCAGATCCGTCACACTTACGCCAGCGAGATGCTTCGTTGCAGCGTCGAGCTTCTCGCCCTGATGAAGTTACTCGGCCATGCCTCCCCCGGGATGACCATGGTCTACCGCGCGATTGCCCTGACCGGCCTCTAGCGCGAGTTCGACCGGGCCCTCTCGCAGCCCGTCATGCGGCGCCACCGCCGAGGATTCCGGCTCGCCGGCGCACGCTGGATTCATCGGCGTTCTCGATACTATGCTGACGGCTCAGCCAAGTCGTTGAGATATACGCGCCGCCCCAGAAGCCTACCGATATCACGCCTTAACGGACCCCGGATTGAAACGGTTCCGCTCAGGGTTCTCTCACTCTCTTGTGCCTCGCTTGAGGCGTCATCGAGAACCTCGATCAGAAGGTGTAGCTGACGCCGAACAGAGGAGTGAATTGCTCAAACACTCCGCGTGCCGTATTGTGCACAGCAGGAACGATCTGCTGCCTGGGGAACGTAGTGAGATAATCTCAGAATTCCGCCATAAAACGCGAACAGCTCAAGCAGTAGTTCCATGTCTCCTTCCCGGCCGCCCCTGAACCTAGGGAGATCCGCCAACTTGCCTGCGTCAATGGTCGGGAAGCTCGGAAGATAAGCGGTCACCATCTCCGCTTTTTCCTCTGCTGAGATTTTGTGCTTGAACAGCACGTTGCACCTCGGACACTAGAATTGCATGCTTTCAAGTCCGATTCAAGGGGCAGCGGAGGGTCTAAAATCTGAGCATGACCTATTCGGAATTAATCCGCGCGCTGGAGCGGCAGGGCCACAAGATCGGCGAGAAGGAATACAAGAAAGAAGACATCCTGATCATGGTGGACGGCCTCTACCTCGACAAGGCTGAGATGGAACAAGTCTTGAACGGCGCCGACATCGACGATGTTGTTCGTCGTCGCCCGCACCGCTATTCGGATTGATGCGGCCTGTACGTGTTTTTGTACGATAATACCGTGAACGCTGCGAATCATGCGTGGGTTGCCGAATCGAAAGATCATTAACTTACCTGTTTTCAACACCCTGTCCCTCTTCGAGTCCCGCCTGGCTCACGATTACTCCCGTGACGTCCCCATCCCTGCAGGAATAGGTGTCCTCAAATGCCCCTTGTCTAGTGGAACGCGGTGCGGGCGATGCCGCGGACGGCGATCCTCTCGAGCGGTGGTCATTTTAGCGCCTATGCGTGGTTGTGGGACACGCCCCTATCTTGCCGCGTGGCATGGCAACGAGGAGGATCATTCCAGGAAGCTAGGTCCAACCATACCCAGCAGTTCACGGGCATTGACAACCTGGGTTTTCTTCCAGCGTTTGGGAAAGTGACGCCTGTTGCCGGTCACCAGGAAATCGGCGCCGGCCGCTTCAGCACACTCCAGAAAGCGGTTGTCCGTATCATGGGTGGATTCACTCACCAGACGCGCCGGTCTGACCAAGACGCTGGCGCGGCGAATGAGCGCCATGAACCGGCCGACTTCCTGGAGACTGAACTTCAGCCGGGGGTAGATGAGTACCTGTTCGTATTCCGCGAGGATCGGCTCGGAAACGTAAAGCTGGACCTTGCGGTTCAATCCCAAAGACACGACCAAGGCTTCAAGCCCATCGCTATTCAGGTTTGCAGACACCAGAACATTGGTGTCGAGAATCAGGCCGATCATTTGGATCGGAGCTTGGTGGACGGAGGTTTCTTTTCGCGGCGGACCGCAGCCACAATGCGATTGACCTGGCCGGTTGTGAGGCTATCGGCGCCGGTCCGTTTGGCTGTTGCCTGCATGGCCCTCAATTCTTCGGGGGCCGGGGCAAAGGTTCTCATGTAGTCTTGAACGCTCATAATGACAACGCTGGGCGCGCCCCGGCGGCCGACGACAAACCGCTCGTTCTTCTGCGTGGCCCGCTTCATAATTTGCCCGAACTGGGTGCGGGCAGTCAGGGCCGATACGACGTTGGTCATAGCTGTTGGAGATTGCCCGATGCTCAAAAGCTCACTCGAATCGATTAATTAGTTCAGCTTTAGTATACCCCGCCGGCGGTGGAGACCGCCGGCGCTACGCGGTAAATCCTACCGGGGGCGATCAGGCCTGCCCGGGCCGAACGAGGACCGGGGCGCGGTGGGGCGCCTGCGAAATCAGCCGTTGCTGCCCTGGCTGAGGCGCTGCTGGATACGGTGTTTGATCATCTGACGCACCTGCTGGCGCATCAGATCGGCCTTGGCGCGCTGCTCCGGCGTCAGCGTGTTATAAAACTTTGCCAATGCTTCCGCGCGGGCGGCCACCAACTGGCCCGCGAGGTTTCCTTGCGTGAGGGCGAGTTGGTGAATCTCGACCTCGCCCTTGCCGGCCTTGATGGCCGCCATCAGCGCCTGGCGGTTCTGCTTCGCCTGCTGCTTCAGCGGCTGCACCGTCTGCCGCGTCTGCTGGATGATCGCCTGGGCCTGCTGCTTCTGGGCGTCGGTCAGGTTCAGGGCCTGGGCTATGCGTTGGCGCACCACGGCGCGCGGGCGCACAGCCGTCTTGCCGCCGGCCGGTTGGGCCGTGGTGGATGGCACTTGGGCACAGACCATTCCGGCTGCCAACGCCGCAACTACAGAGAGTCTCGTTAGATGTCGATTCATAGGTGGTACTACGTTGAACCCGAAACGGGCGCGATGGTTGTGGTAAATTTTAGCCGTGCACATCTTGCTGGTCGACGACGACGCGGAGCTCTGCTCGCTGCTGGGGGAGTTCTTGCGGCGCGAAGGGTTTACGGTGGATTGCGAACACGAAGGCAGCCGGGGTCTGGAAAAAGCGCGGGAAGCGGGGGTCGATCTGGTGGTGCTGGATGTCATGCTGCCGGGTATCGATGGTTTCGAAATCCTGCGGCGGCTGCGCCTCGAGAGCAAAGTGCCGGTGATGATGCTGACGGCGCGCGGCGAAGATGTGGACAAGATCGTGGGTCTGGAGCTGGGCGCTGACGACTACCTGCCCAAGCCGTTTAACCCGCGCGAGCTGGCGGCGCGCATCCGGGCCATTCTGCGGCGCTATGAACCGCGCCCCGCCGCCAGCTCGGGCCGGCTGGAAATCAACGGCGTGACGCTCGACCCCGGCACGCGCGAGGTCTTGGCCGGCGGAACACGCGTCGAGCTGACCACCTTCGAGTTCGATATCCTGGAGATGCTGATGCGGTCCGCGGGCCGCGTGCTTTCGCGCGACCGCCTGATGGAGAACTTCTACAATCGCAAGGCGACGCCTTTTGACCGTTCTATCGACATGCACATCAGCCATCTGCGCAAGAAGCTCGAAGAGGGCGAATCCTTAATCAAGACGATTCGCGGCGTGGGCTACCAGTTCTGCCGCACACCGGAGGACGCCGGCGCGGAATGAAATCGCTCTTCGCCAAAATCCTGCTGTGGTTCTGGTTCACGCTGGCCATCACAGTGGTGGGGTCGGCGTTCATCTCGGCGCTGAACGTCAACGAAAACGCTTCCGACGAGCGCGCCCCGGTGGCCCGCCTGGTTACGTTCCAGCTCGAAGAGGCCCGTTCGGCATATGAAACTGGCGGGCGGCCGGGGTTGCAGGCGTTTCTGGATACGCTCGACCGGGTCTACGATGCCAGAGGCATTCTCACCGACGAAAACGGCCGGGATTTGCTGACCAACGAAGACCGTTCCGACCTGGTGCGCCGCGCGCGGCGACCCTCTCTCTACCAGCTCTACCGCACGGGCGATGCCACCGTGGCGCGCGCCGCCGATGACGGCCGCTACTGGTTCTTCTTCATCGCGCCGCGGGTGCGAGTGGGGTCCTGGTTTCTGCTGCCGGAGCACATCTTCGTGCTGGCGGCGGGGGTGCTGCTGTGCTACTGGCTGGCGTTGTACCTGACCAGCCCGGTGCGAAAGCTCGAAAAGGCGGTGGAACGGTTCGGGCGCGGCGACCTTTCGGCGCGGGTGGGCTCGAACCGCCGCGACGAACTGGGCCAACTGGCGCGCACGTTCGACCGCATGGCGGGACGGACGGAGACCCTGCTGACCGCCGAGCGCAGGCTGTTGCTCGACATTTCCCACGAGCTGCGGTCGCCGCTGGCGCGCCTGGGCGTGGCGGTGGAGCTGGCGCGCTCGGGCGACGATCTCAACTCCGCGCTGAACCGCATTCAGAAGGAATCCGACCGGCTCAACGCGCTGGTGGGCCAGCTCCTCCAGGTGACCCGGGCGGAAGGGGATCCCTCTTCGCTGCGCCACGCCCCGTTGCGTCTGGACGAGCTGGTGCAGCAACTGGTGGACGATTCCTCGATCGAAGCGGCGGCGCACGGCTGCGAGCTGAAATACGAGAAGCGCGAGCCGGTGACGGTGGCCGGCGATCCGGAGCTGCTGCGCCGCGCGGTGGAAAACGTGATCCGCAACGCCATCCGCTACGCGCCACGGGAAACGGCGGTGGAAGTCTCGCTGGCGCGCAACAACGGCAAGGCGGTGGTGGGCGTGCGGGACCAGGGCTCGGGCGTGCCGGAAGAGGCCTTACCGCGGCTGTTCGACGCGTTCTACCGGGCGGAAGGCGACCGCGACCGCGCCAGCGGCGGTATCGGGCTGGGCCTCTCGATCGCGCGCCGCGCCATCGAGCTGCACAAGGGCAGTATCCGCGCCAAGAATGCGCAGCCGGGACTGGAGGTGGAGATGGAGTTGCCAGTGGCGTAGCGGGGACAGTTTTTTCACCGCAGAGCAGGTGACTGGGGGCCCCAGTCTGGCGGGGGAAGACGCAGGGGGCGCTGAAAGAAAAACAGGTGAGAGGGTTAGGTGCTCTCGCTCACCTAACTTGCGAAACCGGCATGCAATAATTAGCGTCAGGAGAGATATGTCGAATCGAATCATCGCGCGCGTGCTGTACTGCGGGCTGTTTTCATTAGTTCTGGGGGCCTTTCCCGGCCATGCGCAGTTTGTGCCCAACCGCTACACGCTGCTTCTGGAGGATGCTCCGGTTTCCTCCCGCTTTGTAAGCCGGGAGGCCATGCGGACTTCGCCGGCGATCGCGTACCAGCAACAGATCGAGGCTAAACAGCGGAAAGTGATCGCGGACCTGGCATCGCGCAATATCCCGGTCACCGGTTCCGACGCCACCTTGGTGAATGCGATTTTTGTGATCGCTCCGGCGAGCCGGCTGGACGAATTGAAGAGTATCCCGGGAGTGGCGGCGGTGAGGCCCATGCGCCGCTTCCAGCCGTCCTTGAACCGCGCCACGCAACTGATGAATGCGCCGCTGGCGTGGAATGCGCTGGGCGGCGCCGCCAATGCCGGCAAAGGAATCAAGATCGCGATTCTCGATTCCGGCATCGACCAGACGCATCCCGCTTTTCAGGATTCGACGCTGACCATGCCGGCGGGTTTTCCGCTGTGCAGCGGCAGCGCCGACGCGTGCAGCTACACCAGCAACAAGGTGATTGTGGCGCGCAGTTACGTGCGCCAGCTTGCGGGCTTCTCGTCCAAGGACCCCGTTAATCTTCCCGACGACACCTCGGTGCCGCCGTTGCCCGCCTACTCGACGCCGGACGACTACTCGCCGCGCGATCACCTGGGCCATGGCTCTGCCGTGGCATCCTCCGCCGCGGCGAACACCAACACCGGCACGGTGACCTTCACCGGCATGGCGCCCAAAGCCTGGCTGGGCAGCTACAAGATCGCCGGATCTCCCGGCGTCAACGATGGCCCCACCGACGATGTCATGATCCTGGCGGTCAGGGACGCATTGAAGGACGGCATGGACATCGCGAGCCTGTCTTGGGGAGCGCCAGCGCTCACCGGCGCGCTCGACACCGGCGCGGTCTGCGGGAATCCCGCCGGTCAGCCTTGCGATCCGGTCGCGGCGGCGTACGAGGCCGCGGCAAAATCCGGGCTGGTGATCACGGTGGCCGCCGGAAACTTCGGGGAGGACGCCTATGAATATTACAATGGGAACTACCCCTATTTCGATTCCATTATTTCCCCGGCCACTGCGCCATCGGTCATCGGCGTCGGCGCGAGCATCAATTCCCACGTCCTCACTCCGGGCGTGAGCGTGAACGCGGCGAATGCCCCGGCCAACTTGAAAGGGATTGCGGCGCAGATCAGCAATGCGACCTTCTACCCCTCGTCCAGTGGCGCCAATCAGGCTCCCTTAATCGACGTCACTCAACTGGGCAACAACGGGCTGGCCTGCACCGCGCTCCCAGCCAACTCGTTGAACGGGGCCTACGCTTTGATCGAACGCGGCACGTGTAATTTCTCCGTCAAAGCGAGCAATGCGGAACTGGCCGGCGCCACGGGCGTAATCTTCTACATGGCGGACTCATCGGCCGCCATCATCCCCAGCGTTGGGCAATTCACCGGGCCGGTGGTCATGATCTCGAATAGCGCCGGCGTGGCTCTCAAAGGCTACATCGACGCGAACCCGGGCCAGGTGGTCACCATCGATACCGCCGGGACCGAGACGGATTTGGCCACATACGTTGCGCAGATGGGGCTTGCCCCCGCCGCCGCCAACCAGCTCGCCAGTTACTCCTCGTTCGGCCCGACCCCGGATGGCGCCATCAAGCCCGACCTGGTGGCCGTCGCCGGATTTGACGGCAGCATCGCGTATTCAGCCGGTCTTTATCTGGCCGCTCAGAACTACGATCCCAACGGCATGCTTTACAGCACGAACCGTTATGCCGCGGCGGATGGCACGAGCTTCGCGACGCCCATCGTGGCGGGCGCGGCGGCGTTGGTCAAGCAGGCCCATCCCAACTACACGTCCGGGCAGATCAAGTCGGCCCTGGCGAATCACGCCGCGCAGGACACCACCACCGACGACTTCGGCGACGTTATGAACGTGCTGGGGGTCGGGGCGGGCAGGCTCGATGCCGGCGCCGCGACCAATGCGACCGTCACCGCCGAGCCGGCCACGGTTTCCTTCGGCATCGTGAAATCGGGAGCGTTGCCGATCACCCGGCCAATCACCATCACCAATCAAGGGACCACGGCGGTGACTCTGGCGGTTGCCGCGGCGCAGGCCAGCCCAGCCACGAGCACGGCGGCCGTGGGGGTGGACAAGCCGAGCCTCACCCTGGGACCGGCCGGCTCGAGCACCGCTGCCGCCACGCTGAATGCGATCCTGTCGGGCTCCGCGCCGGGCGCCGGTGCTTACTCGGGAGCGATCACGCTCACGGGATCGGGCGTGTCGCTGCGGCTTCCGTACCTGTTCCTGGTCGGGAACAACAGCGCGACTGGCGGCAACGTCGTTCCGGTCATGGGAACCCTCCAGGGCACGCCGGGCGAGGACGGCGGACCCATTGGGATTCAGTTGACCGATCCTTACGGCGTTCCGGTCACCGGGGCTTCGGTAACGTTCTCGGTGTCTCCCAGAGGCGCCGTGACTTTCCAAAGCGTTCCGGGTGAGCCGGCCTGCTCGCCCAACCAGTCCACCACCGTCACGGCTTGCGCCACCGACAACTATGGCTTTGCCTACGTCGAGGTGATCATGGGTCCGCAGACCGGCGTGCCGACCGTGACGGCCGTGGCGGCGGGCATATCGCTCCAGTTCTACGCGTACATCCTGGCGCAGCCGGCGATTATCGCGGGCGGAGTTGTGAATGCGGCGAGCTACCAGGGAATGGTGGCTCCCGGATCGTACGTTTCGATCTTCGGCTCGAATTTGGTGGAGGCCGACCTTCTTAGCAACGCCAGCGGGGATGGCGCCTCCTGGCTGCCTCTGCCGATGGCGATCGACGGCGTGAACGTCAGCTTTGACGTGCCTTCGGCGGGCATCAGCGTGCCGGGGAACCTCATCTTCGTGAGTCCGGGCCAGATCAATGTTCAGGTGCCGTGGGAGTTGCAAGGCCAGTCGTCGGCGCAGGTCAAGGTGACCATCGATGAAATGTTTGGATATCCCCTGTTCGGCAACGTGGTTACGGTGCCGCTGGCTGCCTACACTCCGTCGTTCTTTGTGGGGAACGGCACGATTGCCGCCCAAGATGCCATCACCGGCACTAACATCCTGGCGAGCAACCCGGCCCACCCCGGAGAGATTCTGTCGCTCTATGCCAATGGCCTGGGTCCGGTGACGAACGCGCCCGCAAGCGGTGCTCCGGCGCCTGGCGGCGCCAACCTGGCCACCACGACCACCCAGCCCGTGGTGACCATCGGCGGGCAGCCGGCCAAAGTCGGATTCAGCGGGCTGGCGCCGGGCTACCCGGGGCTGTACCAGATCGACGTCACGGTGCCCTCCGGTCTTACCGGCAACCAGCAGGTCACCGTCTCCATTGGAGGGCAGACATCGCCGGCCGTGGTTCTTCCCGTCCAGTAGCCGGGGCTACCTGATATACTCGTCGTTCCCGATATGGCGAACCCGAAATACGCGGTTTCCGATCAGCCGGCGCCGGTGGCGGAGTTGGTGGATACGCTCAGCGACGGCGTCAAGGTCAAGCGGCGTATCCCGCGCATGAGAGCATGTTCCGAGAAGGATGCGAAAGGCAAGCTGTGCGCGGGCCATCTGAAGCGGTGGTACTTTTTCGGCGAGGAAGTGAAGCGGAAATTCGGCGCGGACGCCGAGATCTACCGTTGCGAACACTGCCAAACGCTGTACTTGCCGAATGCGGAAGAAAAGCCGCGGACGGGGACGCTGAGCTATTAGTTTTGTGGGGCTGGCAATCTTGCCAGCAGCCGCCTTTCAGGCGGCGCGCCGGCTGAAAGCCGGCTGCAGCCAGGATTGGCTGCCCCACAACAGTCCAAAGAAAAACCGCATCGGTTCCGTCCCTAGACTTTCGGGACTGAATCCGATGCGGCTCGCCCAGGTTGGGCTGGAGATCCGGCGTCGGGGTGTCTGGTTTCACTGTTTCGGTCCATTCCTGGTCAGGTCCGCGTCCTATTCTCCTCACCAGAAACGCCAGATAACCACCGCTACCGATGATCCCCGGAGAGATCGTTTGAAGCCGATTCCACAAAAAAACCCCTCTGCGGCAACCGCCAAGGGAGGAACAGTGAGCTAAAACTCTTGCAAACATCGGCTCCCGCAAGCACGCTGTCTCTTCGGCTCACCCTTCTTCCGCCTGCCTGTTGCAGCAGAGGGCAGGTTTGAAAGGTTACTTCACCAATTCACAACCATAAATAGCAATCGGACACCCACGTGTCAATCTCTTTAACCTGTTTTGAATCAAATAATTTATGGGCCAGACCGGCGGGGGGGGTGGGGACTCGCGGGCACGGCACTGTGTCGCTATGACACAATCGGGGGTGATGAGGAGAATTCCGGCGGCCCTTGCCGGGCTGCTGCTAGCCGTTGGCTGGCCGGCCACGGCCGGGCCCAGAGGGCGCCCCCAAGCCTCCGACGAACCGGTCACGGTCTCGAGCGATCATCCCCGGCTGTTTCTCCGGCCAGCCCGGCTGCGCCTGCTCAAACGCGAGCGCGAGCGGGCTTCGGCGCGATGGCAGCAGTTCGAGGCTTTATTGGCCGGCAACGCTCCCATGCCGGAGCCCGGCTTGGCGCAGGCGCTGTACTACCAGATCTCCGGGAATGCCGCCGCGGGACGGCAGGCGGTGGCCTGGGCGCTCGGTCCGGGCGACGACTTGCGGCAACTGGCGCTGGTTTTCGACTGGTGCCAGAATCTGCTGAGCGAGGCGCAGCGGCGCGACCTGGCGGCTCGCCTCCAGAAGGGCATGGCGGCGGCCGCGGCGAATGACAGCATAGCCGCCGTGCGCTCGCGGGTGCTGGCGGCAGTGGCGCTCTTCGATCACGTACCGCAGGCGCCCCAGCGCGAACTGGAGCGCGTGGTCCGCAACTGGTGGAACGGCAAGATGGCGCCGGCGCTCGAGAACGGCCGCGGCGTGGTGGCGCGCGACGATGCCTACCCCCTGTTCGAGCTGCTGCACGCCGTGCGGGACAACACCAACCTCGATCTGCGGGAACGCTGCCCGCGCTTCTTCAAGGACTTTCCCATCGAGCACCTGGTGAGCCACTACCCGGCGGTCTACGAAACGCCGGAGAACGAGTACCGCATGGGGCCGCCGCTCAAGCCGGACCAGCCGGATTTGCGGCTGGCGGCGCTCTCGCGCGCGGCGGAGCTGGCGATGGTGGCGTATGACGCGAACGCGGCGGAAAGCCAGGTGCTGCAAGGCTGGCTGATGCATGACCACTTCATGCTGCGCGGCACCTTCGGGGCCCCTTACGAATTCCTGTGGGCCAATCCGTATCAACCGGGATTGAGCTACTACCTGGTTCCGCTGGTCTACCACAATCCGGATTCCGGGAGGCTCGTCATACGGTCGAGCTGGGAAGACGACGCGCGGTGGTTCGGGTATTTCGATGGCGCCGCGCAGATGTTCGCGGAGGGCCGCCTCACGGCCGTGAATCCGCGGAGCGTCCTGGCGCCGATCTCGCTGGGGGAGGCAGTGGTTTGCCTGTGGCCGGGCGCGCGCCAGTTCCGCGTAATGCTGGAGGAGGAAGAGCCGGTCTTCACCGTGGGACTCGAGCCCCGCCGCACCTACCAGGTGGAAGTCGACGACGAGGAGGTGATAGAAGCCGTCACGGACCCCGGCGGAATCCTGGAGCTGGACCTGCCGCACGGCAAGGAAGTGGGGGTGCGCATTCGGGAAGCGCCGCCGTTGCCGGCCCCCGGCGACTGACCTCCGGCGCAGGTGCGCGAGGCTCTGCCACTTGGCCGGCCCGGACGATGCCCGGCGATCAGGCGCTCATCCCGGCGGCAACCGCCTGCTCCCAACGAAACGATGCCTGCCGCGCTTCGACCGCGCCCAGCCCGCCCGGCAGGTGATAGCCCGCGAAAAGACACCGATCGGCCACAGCCCGCTCCAGCAACTGCTTTCGGGTGCGCACCGTTTCCGCGGGAGACAGATCGAAGGCGCAGACCCAATCCGGATGTTCGAACTGCGCCGGATGAATCAGTGCATCGCCCACGTAGAGCAGTTGCTGCCTTCCCGAAGAAACCAGCACGGCGGCATGCCCGGGTGTGTGGCCCGGCGCGGGAAACACCAGTATGCCCGCCGCGATTTCCGCCGGCCGATCGAGCAGGCGCAGGCGGTCCCTCGCGGGCGCCACGTGATCCCGAACGGAGACCGCCATCACCGCCTCTAGCGGCCCGAGGCCGTAGATCTCGCAGGCCTCGAGCCGGGCCTGAGTTTCGGCGGACATCCAGAAGTCGAACTCCTTCCGCATCATGACCACCGCCGCATTCGGGAATAGCTGCACTCCGGCGATATGGTCCGGATGCGCGTGGGAAAGGACCACCACATGGACATCTTCCGGCAAGAAGCCCGTCGAAGCCAGACTTTCCGGCAGCTTTCCCGTGTTGGGGCCGAGTGCGCCCGCGCCCGTGTCGATCAGAATTCGCGTCGATCCGGTATCGACGAGCACCGCTATATAGGGGGCAGTGATCTCTGCGGGCGGCTCGCCCTCAGGCGGCAGGACAGTCCATCCGGGGTAGGTCAGTTCGCCGTCGGCCAGAGTCCAGCAGTCATAATCGCCGATGCGGAATCTCTCAGCGCCTTTCATGAACTCCTCCCCGCTGTGGCTTCATATTACAGCATGCTCTCGAAATGAGTTTCAGACAGGCGGGGCGGGACCCGAAGCCCCCCAGCATAGAGAACCCGCCCGCGGATGGCCTGGCGCGCGCCACCGCCCGTCGCCGTGGAGACAATCGCGACCGGCCTCCTACAACCACCCGACGCCGACCGCGACGCAGGTGCCGACCTCCGCATCTCCAATCCCCGCCTCGGTGCAGGTCATGCCGTGCGGGATCAGGTTCCTGAAGTTGAACTGTTTTCCATTCAATGTGAAGGTACTGCTCGACACCAGTTCCGCCGTGCTGGTGAGGGTGCCCGAGTATCCGTTATCGGCGCTCGGGAAGACCCCTGCTCTCCTGATAAACCTGGCCACGGGTTCCCCCCACGTGCTCCGGTTCGTCCAGTCACGCCAGTCGCGAAGATCGGGCCGGTCGGTATAATAAATGGTGGCACTTCCGGTCGAAACCAGCGCGAGAAAGTTGATGTCCTTGAAGTCCTTACTGGGTGGCAGCACTTGCATGCTGAAGTCCGACACCCAGATGAGGTAAGAATGTTCCTTGTCGGGGACCGGGGTACCGAACAAGGGCGTCGCGTACAAGGACGTCAGGTCGAGATCCCCAACGAGCAGGGGGTGCCACATGCAGATACCCGTCGTATCTGAGGTAGAAACTGACGTACCCGTGTAAGCGATGGCCACTTGGGAGGCGGCGACGGGGTCGTCGGCCTGCATTGAGGCGAATGACCCGAGGAGCAGAATTCCCAGCAGTACGATGGTTGCGAGTTTCATACAATCTCCGTTTCGTTTTGAGTTGGTAGCGATCAGGTCGCGTGTCGCCGGAGCGGAAAGCCTTCGCGGCGAAGAAGCCGTTACCTGCCGCTCAAAGAATGAGGCATGCAGGCCTCTCTCCACAAGAGTTCACGCGTGAGCTAGGGGTGAACGTTCACGTGAAGGCCGGGGTGCCGGTGAGCAAGCCCCGGGCGCGCAGCGCATCGAATAAAGGCTCGACCGGGACGAATACCGCCAAGCCGGTGCGCTGCTCATAGGCCGTCTCAAGCTCGCGAATGGCCGCGTCCCAATCGCCCAGCGCTGTAGCCACAACAGCGCGCTCGTGGGCGGTGACGGCGCCACGCGCCTCCAGATGGCGCAATTCTCCCAATACCTCGTGCGCGGCTTCCGGGTTTCCGCTGGATGCATAGGCGAACCCGAGAGTGCCGAGCAGATGGGGCAGGAAGGAGACCCCGTCTAACTGCTCGCGCACTTTCAGGCAGGTGTCTACCGACTCCCGATACCTGCCTTGGGCGGCATACACCCTCGCGAGCAGAATGTAGTCCCGGTGGAATCCGGGATTGAGCGCGATGTTCTTCCGGCACTGTTCGATGGCGTCGTCAAAGCGCCGGTTCCAGTACAGAACGAACACGACATCGTTGGCGATGGGCGCCGAAAGCGGGTCCAGCCGTTCCGCTTCCCGGATTTCGTCGAGCGCCTGGCCCATTCTTTGCATGGGGATCAGACCGAAACAGGCGTACCAGTGGTGGGCCGTGGCGTAGGCGGGATCCGATTCCAGCGCCTTGCGCCAGTGCTCTTCGGCGGATTCGAACTTGCGATCATACAGGGCAGTTACGGCTGCCAGAGCCGACCATGCCGAGGCCAGGCCCGGGTCCACGGCTAGCGCCCGCAAGGCCGCCTCCCGCGCCTTGGGCATGCAGACGTGCGGCAGCGCCAGGCCATGCATGTTCATGAGCACGTGACACTCGGCGATTCCAGACCAGGCCTTGGCGGCGCCGGGGTCGCGCCCGGTGGCGGCGGTGTACAGCTCCAGCGCCCGCCGGAATCCGGTTTCGGTGCGTTGGTTCCAGGCGTGGCGCGCTTGGAGGTAGAGTATGGCGCCCTCGGCATCCGTGGCCGAAACCGCCGGCGGGGTTCCGGAACTCAGCGCGGACGCGATGGAAGCCGCGATTTCCGCCTCCAGCTCGAGCACATCGTGCGATGTCCGGTCGTACCGCGACGCCCAGATCTCGCAGCCATCCGCGGTGGAGAGCAGCCGAATCGTGATGCGATAGCGATCGCCGGCGGTACGCACGGCGCCCTCGATCAGCAGATCGGCGCCGAGCCGTTGGCCGATGTCGCGGACATCCTGCACGCCCTTGAATTGGAAGCTCGACGTCCGCGCGACCACACGTAAACCTTCCGTGCGGGCCAGGAGATCAATCAATTCTTCGGCCAAACCATCGCAGAAGTACCCGGCTGCGTTGTCCGCTGTGAGATTCATCAACGGCAAGACGGCGACCGTTCTCTGCGATTTCGCGACTGCCTCGTGCGCGGCTGTAAAAGCTGGCAGGTAGCTGCCCGGCCGGTACACGATCCGGTAGGGTTCGCCGCTGCCCTCGGCTGCGTAGTAAGCCGCCAATCGCTCCCGCAGCTTTCGCGCCTGCACCCGGACGATCGTATCCTGGCGCGGATCGAACGACTCGGCACGGCCCAGCGCCTCGACGCCCAGCGTGTACTCTTTCAGGCTGTCGCCTCTGCCGGCCAGAGCCGCTTCGACCGTATAGCGCAGCAGCCGGCGAAGGGATTCTGAAGCGCGAAAACCCGAACTCGCCAGGATCAGTTCGAGTTGCTCGCGCACCGTTTCCGCCGAGGGTGCGCTATCACCCATGGCATATACTGTAGCACTGCGCTATCAGGGCGGCAGTTAATGGACAGGCCGCGGGCAGGCGAGCACCGCCTGCCCCACCTCAGTACGCCCAGCGCCAGATGCTGGCGCCCACGGTGTAGCCCGCGCCCACGGCGGTGAAGAGCACGATGTCGCCCTTGCGGAGGCGGCCCTCGAGGATGGCGTCGCGCGTGCCCAGCGGGATGGTGGCGGCGACGGTGTTCCCGTAGCGGTCGATGTTGATCAAGACCTTCTCCGGCGCGATGCCCAAGCGGTCGCTGGCGGCGGTGATGATACGTTTGTTGGCCTGGTGCGGAATCACCACGGCCACGTCGTCGCCGGTGAGACCGTTACGCTTGAGCAGATCGCGGCAGGATTCGTACATTTTGCGGACGGCGTACTTGAACACCTGGCTGCCGTCCTGAAAGATGTAGTGGAGGCGCTTATCGACGGTCTCGTGGGAAGCCGGCAGGCGGCTGCCGCCGGCGGGCATTTTGAGGAAATCGCCGCCCGAGCCGTCCACCTCGCCGATGAAATCGATGAACCCCAGGTGGTCCTCGCCGTCGCCGGTGGGCTCGATCAGCATGGCCCCGGCGGCGTCGCCGAACAGGATGCACGTGGCGCGGTCAGTATAGTCGGTGATCCGGCTCATGGTATCGGCGCCGATGACGAGGACCTTACGGTGCGCGCCGGCGGCCACCAGGTTGGCACCCGTGGTGAGGCCGTATACGAATCCGGAGCAGGCGGCGATGAGATCGAATCCCCAGGCGCCACGCGCGCCAATGGCGTGCTGCACCAGGCAGGCGGTGGAGGGGAAGAAGTAGTCGGGGGTGACCGTGCAGACGATGATGGTGTCGAGCTCGGACGCGGCCACGCCGCGCTGCGCGAGGGCGCATTTGGCGGCCTCAACGGCCATGTCGGAAGTGGCCATCTCAGGCCCCGCGATATGGCGCTCGCGGATTCCCGTCCGATCCATGATCCACTGGTCGTTGGTCTCGACCATTTTTTCGAGGTCCTGATTGGTGAGCACGCGGGGCGGCGTGTAGCAACCCAGCGCGCTGATTTTGGCCTTGGGCAAGGTTATCCTTTCCTTCAAAAACTCAGAGTAACCCATCCGGGTGTGGAAAGTGCAACCCAAGGGGCCGGCGCGCGGTACCCTGGGTAGGAGATGGACAACACCGGGGGGATGCGCGACATCCAGGGCCTGCAGAGTTCTCTTTTCTTCGAAACGCCGGAAGAGATCTACGCGCGGGTGTACCGCGAGCTGAGGCCTCGCGCTCCGCTGCCCGATTTGCGCGTGGAGTTCCGCCGCTTCGCCAATGCGGACAGTTTCATCCGGCTGGAAAACGGGCGTCTCGAGGTGCGTATTTCGGACCTTCTGGCGGGCGCGCCGGCGCCGGTCATGGAGGCCCTGGCGCACATCCTGCTGGGCAAGCTCTACCGCAAGCCCGTGGCGCGATTGTATGCCCACCGCTACCGCCTCTATTTGAACCGCCGCGACTTCCGGCGCCAGGCGCACCTGGTGCGGCAGATCCGCGGCCGCAAGTTCATCTCAGGGCCGCAGGGCGCGCACCACAACCTGGAAGAGATCTTCGAGCGTTTGAACGGGCAATTCTTCGATGGCTTGCTGGGCAGGCCGCAGTTGGGATGGAGCCGCCAGCCATCCCGCAGCATGCTGGGGCACTTCGACCCGTCGCACAACGCCATCATCATCAGCCGCATCCTCGACCAGCCGCGGGCTCCGGCTATGGCTCTGGAGTACGTGATGTTTCACGAAATGCTGCACCTGCGGTATCCCGTGGACCACTTGGCGTCGCGCCGCCGGGTGCATACGCGGGAATTCCGGGAAGCGGAGAAGGAATTCCCACAATTAAAGGAAGCGAAAGAAATGCTCAAGCGGCTCTGACCGGGAAAACCGCGCGGCCCACAGACAGTATTCGCCGGAAATTCCGGCGGGTTCAGGCGCCCACGGCCACGGTGGCCGGGACCAGGCGCCTCAGCTCCAGACGCATCAGGTCGAAGATCTTGACCAGGTCCGTGACATCCACCCCGCACAATCCGAAACGGTAGAGGAACAGCCGGAAACCAACCAAGACCATGCCGCACTCGAACATCACCTGTTGATGGACGAGCACGCTAGCGAGGTCCGGCCGGTCATAGCGCGAGTGCAACATGAGGAGCTTGAGAGCCGCGCACACGCGTTGAAAATCGGTGCGCAACGAGCGCAGGTATCCACGGAAGACCTGGCACCGCTCGACGCGAAGCTGGGCGGCCGTTCCCGGGGTGAATCCGGGTTGGGAGCGGAGAAACTCCACATCGCCGGCGTCGAGCAGGTGCATCATCGGCCGATAGCGTTCAATGGAGAGTTCGTCAATCCATTCGGCGGTGAGAGGGAGACTGGTGTCCGTGAATGCGAGTTTGCGGGCCAGCACGACCCCCGCCGCCGCCAGCGCCAAGCCGATCAGAATTGATAAGACGATCAATAAATTCATCGCGTATACTCTTGCTGCTAGAAACAGCATACGAACATTTTTATCGGAATGCAACAGAATTTAGGGTAATAATGGTACTAGTTTAACATTGGATAACACCTTATTTGTGGGAGGCTCGCAGCAGGATGTCGTTCAGGGAATCCAACTGAAGCAGAATCCGCTGTTCGTCCCCGCGGCCAAATTGCAGGGTGCGCAGCCGCACTTCCTCGCCTTTGGCGTTCAGAAGGACCAGCCACGCGACCATGCAGGCGGAGGATGTCCCCATAAAGAGCATATCGATCTCATTCTTGAGGTGCAGACCGAAAACGCTGTGGAGAAGAAGCCCGAACGTATTGCTGAGGAAGAATAGGGAGAACACCACCGCGTGCACCACAACATTCCGGCTCAAGGGCACTGGGTACCGGGTTAAAAAGAATAGAATCAACAGAATAAAAATGGCCAGGCTGAAATCCACTCCGCGCTCGGTGGCGTAGACATAGCCCATGATCCTGGTTCGCTGTGGCATCGCCGGGGTGATGCGCGGGAGAAGGCTCAGCACGGAAACCGTCACGGAGACCGCCAGGGCAAGATACATCGCCCATCGGCCCAAAGTGTACAAGCCCTTGTGCTTCTCCAGAATCAATCCGCAAAGTTCAAACACTACAAGGATATAGAAGAGCCAGAACAGCGGCGCGGTGACCGTCCAGAATTTTTGATACAGACCGGAATTCACGTCGAGCACCAGAAGGCAGATACCGTAGGGAACCCGAGAAACAAGATAAACGAAGAAAAACCGATATCGGCGATAGAGCCCGGAACTGAAGAGTTTGAGGGCGGTCAGGCCGGCGCCTAACAGCGAAACCCACTCAAAAAACAAAACCAGCGCGTGACTCGGCATCAAAAATGGCTCTCAGGCCCGATTTTAACACCGGCCGCCGCGCTGGTTTAGCGCCTTCCTTGGGATTAACGCACCCACGGGCAGGGATCGCAACCTGGAAGCGGACCCTCAATTCTGACGGTCTGCGCGGTGGCGACAAAGGCGAATACAGCCAACGCGAGGAGAATGAGCTTTCTCATGTGGTATCCTTTCTACTAACTTAAGACAGTACGCTGAGTACTATACTAGACCTGACCATACCATCATAGGGGATTCCACTGAAGATTTTCCGAAAATGGAACATGACGAAAGTTCCGGTACTTCCCAGGCTGTGCAGGAGTACTTTCGTTTCAGGGATTTGGAGACTTCGCTGGCACGGGTGAAGTTCGGGTATGGTGGCGTCTTCTGGATTCCAGAAGCATAGCTACGCCGATTACCTGGCCGATGATGTCGATCTCCGCCGGATACTCAAACACCAGCGGCGCGCGGTGGGAGGCCGGATGCGGCTGGACCAGCAGCCGGTTGTCCGCCAAGACGCACCAGCCGCAAACACAGCCGCCGCGGTGCTCGAGGAAATAGATCGGGCGGTCAAACTCGTTGGTCCAACCGGAACTGGCAATTTTCCGCCGGCTTTCATCGATCACCACCAGCGATCCGGGCTGCAAAATCGGATACATCGACCAATCTTCCAACCCGATTAGGCCATAACGGTACTCTCGCAAGTCCAGACCGCTCAGAAAACTAAGCGGCATTCTGCCCCAATTGCGGATTAAATAGCTCAGAAAAGTTGTCTTATGCAAGTCGATTTCGAGATCCGGAGGCTGGGGAACAGTTACGGTGCCGCTCGGCTTAAACTGGATGGCATGGGTCTCATCCAGTCCGACGTGAAGGGCCTCAGACGCCAACTGGTCCACAGGGACCCCGTACCAGTGGAGCACTTCAGACAAATCCTGCCGGTAGATGGCGCACAGCGTGTAGAGCCGGTAAATGGTCGGCACGGTACCCTTGTTCTCGATGTCCGCCAAGCGGCTCAAGGCAATCGCAAATTCGTCGCTTCCGCGGCGTTCGGCGATCTGCTGGCTGGCTTTCTCGACATCGCGGTAGGTCAGCTTGAGCCGCTCGCGAATCCGCTTGAGCTTTTCTCCGGGACGCTCCATGATATGATCCTCGCTGTATGGTTGCGCGAACGATGCACCCGAACGGCATTATATCCCCCGGGGGTGATGCGGGCAAGCGGGAACGCGGGTTTTTGTTCCGATTGCGGAACAGAGGGGTGTTTATGAGGGAGGGGGTGGCGTGAGAATCGTCGTGGGGATTACGGGAGCCAGCGGCGCGATTTACGGAGTGCGCCTGCTGGAACGGCTCCGCCATCGGGAAAGCGCCGAGATCCACCTGGTTGTGACAAGGTCCGGCGAGAAGACGCTTTTCCTGGAGACCGGCAGAATTGCCGCAGACGTAAAGAAACTGGCGGATTTTTGGTATTCGGTGGAAGACATCGCCTGCCGGCTGGCCAGCGGATCGTACCCCACCGATGGCATGGTGATCGCGCCCTGCTCGATCCACACCATGTCCGCCATCGCCAACGGAATCAGCTCGAACCTGCTGGTGCGCGCCGCGGACGTCACGCTAAAAGAAAAGCGGAAGCTGATTCTGTTGGTCCGGGAAAGCCCTTTGCACCTGGGGCATCTGAGAAACATGACTTCTTTATCTGAAATGGGCGCGATAATCGCTCCCCCAATTCCCGGCTTTTATAATCGTCCCCAAACCGTGATGGACATCGTCGATCACAGCATCGATCGCGTTCTGGACTTGATCGGCATCCCCGACGCCCAGGTGCGCAGATGGGAAGGAGCGGAAAAGTGAGTGTGAAAACCAGGCGGGCCCAGGCAGCGCCCCCGGCGGCGATTGCCTTTCAGGGCGCGCGCGGCGCCTTCAGCGAAGAAGCCGCGCGCAAGTTACTGGGACCGGGGATCGCCGTTTTGCCGTGCGAACGTTTCGAAGACCTCTTCCGCAGCGTGAAGGAGGGCCGCGCCGCCGGAGCGGTGGTGCCCATCGAGAATACGCTGGCGGGGTCGGTGCACGAGAATTACGACCACCTGGTGAATTTCGAACTGCCCATTGTGGCCGAGACCAATGTGCGCATCGTGCACAACCTGATCGCTTTAAAAGGCGTGCCATTTTCCGGAATAAAGAGAGTATTTTCCCATCCGGTAGCATTGAATCAGTGCCTGGATTTCTTTGCGCGGAACCCACGGATCGAGAGAATCCCCTTCTACGACACCGCCGGAAGCGTCAAAATGATAGCGGAGGAGAAGCTTACCGACGCCGCGGCGATCGCTTCCGCGGTGGCCGCGGAGATTTATGGCGCCCGCATTCTCCGCAGATCGATCGAAGACGACCGCCGGAATTTCACCCGGTTTTTTCTCCTCCGGACGCCTGAATACGCGCGCCGGCATCCCATCCGGGTTGACCGGCGCGCGCCCTGGCAAACGTCGCTGGTGTTCAGCACGCGCAACGTTCCCGGGTCGCTATTCCGCGCGCTGGGTGCTTTTGCTCTGCGCGACCTGAATCTCATCAAGATCGAGTCGCGCCCGCTGCGGGGAAAACCGTGGGAGTATCTTTTCTATCTCGATTTCCTGGGCCGCGTGGATTCGCCCAACGCGCAGAATGCGCTGAACCACCTGCGGGAATTAGCGGACTTCTTGCGCGTGCTGGGGTGCTATCCCAAGGGGGCGTAGCCGGAAACCGGAAAACGTTCCGTCTGACCCCGGGTTTTAGAGCAGCTTGGGCAGTAATTCCCCGGCAGGACCCTGTAACGCGCAGTCTACCAGCGCCGAGAAGGGCGTGGGCTCGAGGTTGATCTCGATTACCTTGGCCCCGGATTGCCGGGCGTATGGGACTAGGCTGGCCGCCGGGTATACCACGGCCGAAGTGCCGATTACCAGGAAGACCTCGGCGGACGCGGCGGCGTGCTCGGCTTCGTTCATCATGCCTTCGGGCAGAGGCTCGCCGAACCATACCACGGCGGGCCGCGCCAGACCGCCGCAGTGGCAGTGCGGCGGAATCCTGGGCAATGGGGCGCGGCGGTCCGGCCAATTGGCGCCGCAAACGGTGCAGCGCATCCTCCAGATATCGCCGTGGAGCTTGAGGATTCGCCGGCTTCCGGCGCGCTCGTGCAAACCATCCACGTTTTGCGTGATGAGGGTAAACCGCGGTTTGCGGATTTCCAGTTGCGCCAGGGCGAGGTGCGCCGGGTTGGGCGCCGCCTGGGCGATCAGCTCGCGCCGCCAGTTGTACCACTCCCAGACCAGGCGCGGATCGCGCGCGAAAGCTTCGGGCGTGGCCAGATCTTCGGGCTTGTAATCTTTCCACAGGCCGCCCGCGCCGCGGAAAGTGGGGATGCCGCTCTCGGCGGAAATGCCCGCGCCAGTCAGCACCGCCACGGAGGCAGCCTGGGCCAGCCATTCCCGAGCCTGCCCGATCACTTCGGATTGGATACCGAGTCTCCCACTTTGGCCGCAGCGGGTCCCGTAAACTTGCCGACGGCCGACGACTCGTCCACTTCGGTGATGAGGATGGAGCCGACCGCATCCTCGACGCTGCGGATCACCTTGCCGGTGCTTGGGTCTTTCACCTCGCGGATCTTGCGCCGAATGTCCAGCCGGTCGCCGACTTTCACACCGTTTTTCGAGCCGACATTGATGATCACGGTGCCGTCGGGCGAAGCATCCGCCACCAGTCCGCTGATCTGCATGACGGTGGTGGGCAGCGCCGCCGCCTTGGCGTCCAATTGCTGGGCCAGATCGGCGACGGCCTTGGTAACGGCTTCGCCGAGGATGGTGGCGCCAAAATTGCTGGATTTCATGTCGATCCCGCCCCCACCCGCCCCATAGCCGCTGCCGCCCGCTCCGAGGAGGCCCGTGCCCGAGCGGGACGACTCGCCTTTGCCGGAGGCGCTAGCGAGGATTTCGGCGGTGCTGGTATCGATCATTCGGGCGGTGATCTGCACCACCGCGGTGGACTGGCTCTTGCGCACGCCACCGATGCCGAAGCGCCCCGTGACGCCGCCCAGCGCCCCGCCGCCGACGTTGGTGCTCTTGTCGTCGCGGCCGAACTGAGTGATGCTGCCGATGATGATGGTGTCCACGCCGAGGATGCGCGCGATCTTAGCCGCGGTGTTGGCGTCGGCGCGGTCGCTATTCGAGAAATTCTGCTCGGCGAGAATCTTATCGAGAGCAGCCCGCTCGATGACGCGGTAGGTGCCGTCCGAGACCAACTTGTCGACCAGAAGGTCGGTAATTCCCTTCCCGACATCTTGATCGGTGCCGAAGATCGTCGCCACCGCGCTGCGCACGGTGCCATAGTCGAAGTTCATCACCGCCACGCGCTTCTTTTCCTGCGCCTGCGCGGCAGTTAGAGCCGTCAGGGCGAGCAGCAATACCGCTGATTTACGGAACATGAATCACCTCTTATAATCAAACATATTGAAATCGCCACGCAGAGTCAACCGTCAATTGCCGCGCGGACGCGTTCGAGAGTCTCGAGCGGGTCGGGCCGGTCTACGCGAATCACCGTGGCCCGCTCGCCGGTGGGGCGCCAGCGATGAAACATCCGCGGGGCGGGAAAGCCGGCGAAAATGCTGACGAGCGGCACGCCGCAGGCGGCCGCGACGTGCTGGCCGGCGGAGTCGTAGCCCACGTACAGGCGGCTGGCGGCGATGATGGCCGCGAATCCCGCGAAGGAGCCTTCCCAAAATGTGGCCTTGACGCCCGAGCGTTGGACGGCGCGATCGACGCGGGCGGCTTCCTCTCCGCCGGCGCCTTTGTCGATGGCGAGCGCCGCGCCGCCGGCTGCCAGCAACGCCAGGAGCCGCTCTTCGAACGGGTCCGGAATCCGCTTGGCGGGGTTCTCGCCGACTCCCAGGCTCACGGCGGTGTGAGTGCCGCGCGCGCTGCCACTGCGCTCCAACGCGACATAGGGCTTGGCATTCGGCACGCCGAGGGTCTCTTCGGCCCAGGCCGCGGCGAGTTCGGGAAGCGCGCGGTCCGTCTCGCCGCCGTATCCGCGGCTTTCGAAGAGGTGGTAGTGGTCCTCAGGGCAAACCGGCAGCAAGCCCAGTTGCGTGAGGCGGGAATCGGGATCGATCACCACCGAATCCGGAGCGGCCAGCAGCGCTTCGAGCGGGCCCCAGACCGCCAGCCGCTGGCGCAGACCGCCCCGCCGGTAGGCCATGTCCGCGTGGCGGAGGCGCGGGTCGCCGGCGAACAGCTCATAATTCTTCCGCGGCCCCACAAACACGATTTCGGCGTGCGGGAAGCGCTGCTTGGCGGCGGCCAGCAGCACGCTGGTCACGGCTACGTCCGCGCCCAGGGTGACGCGCGAGAGCACGAACACGCAATGCGGCTCGCCGGATATGGAGCGCGGTCTGCGCACACGCTGGTATCGGGCTACGAGCGAAGCGGGGTCAACGCTGGCCACGGCTTGCGAGAACAGCCGCGCGTAGACGTCGCAGAGCCTCGGCTCGAAGCGGTCCGCCAGGCCTTCCACCAGGATTCCGAACAGAGCTTGTCCGCCGGGCTCCTCGAGCAGCGCCGGCGGCAATTCCGCGGGGGGCCGGCCGGCGAGACACTGGTCCAGGAGTTCCCGCGCGATCTCGTTACACGAAGTACTTGTCAATCAGGATACCCAGCTTCCGGCGCGTGGCCGCCGGAACCAGTTTGCGATCCGTGATGATGGCGTGGGCCAGCGCCGAGCCGCAATTGCAGCCGCGGCCTAGGGGCGTTCGGGCAACCGCCTCGGCCACCACATGGCAGGCGTTTTCGGCGTTCTTCATGAGGTTGGCGATGATGTCGTTCACCGTCACGGCGTCGTGGCCGGGATGCCAGCAGTCGTAGTCCGTCACCATGGCCACCGTGACGTAGCAAATTTCGGCCTCGCGCGCCAGCTTGGCTTCCTGGAGGTTGGTCATGCCGATCACGTCCATGCCCCAGCTCCGGTACAGGTTGGATTCGGCCTTGGTGGAAAAGGCCGGGCCCTCCATGCAAAGGTACGTGCCGCCCTTCTTGATGTTGACGCCCGAAGAGCGGCCGGCGGCGGCCACCACCTCGCTCAGCTCGGGGCAGACGGGGTCGGCGAAGCTGATGTGGGCCACCAGTCCCTCGCCGAAGAACGTGGAAACGCGGCCGCGCGTGCGGTCGAAGAACTGGTCGGGGACGACGAAATCCAGCGGCCGGTGCTCCTCCTTGAGGGAACCCACCGCGCTGAGCGAGATAAGGCGCTCGACGCCCAGGGATTTCATTCCGTAGATGTTCGCCCGGAAATTCAGCTCCGAGGGAGAGATGCGATGGCCGCGCCCATGCCGCGCGAGAAACGCCACCCGCCGGCCCGCCAGTGTGCCGACGACATAATTGTCGGAAGGCCGCCCGAAGGGCGTGTCGATGGCAGCCTCCGCCTGCGTTTCAAATCCGGGCATGGAGTAGAGCCCGCTGCCGCCGATAATTCCGATTTCCGCTTTCAAGTTCCGCCCCCCTTCGCGTCAGACGATCTCTTCCCTGGCAGCATCCCAGCGCACGGTGCGCTGTTGCCGGTAGCTCTCGACCGCCATGCGGCACGCGATGGAAACGCGGAACCCCAGATCGAACGGGCAGTTGGGCTCCCGGCCCGAGCGGATGCAGTCGAGGAAATTCTGCATGTGGGCGCGCGGCAGGCTGCGGGTGGCGCCCATCATTTCGTTGCCATCGGGCCGGTTCACCTTCTGCGGCGTGTAGCGAATCTGCTGGCTCCTGGAAATGGTGCCGTTGTCGCCGAGCGCGTCCTCGGTCACCTTCAACTGGTCGTTGCCGAAGCCGGAATCCCAGGAAAACAGAATCTCCTCGGCGTGTTCCATGGAGACGTTCATGGTGTCGGGCACTTCGCGGCCGTCTTTCCACAGGTAGAGGCCGCCGGTCATGGTGACCGCCTTGGGAATCTTCAATCCCAGCGCCTTGTACCAGAAGGCGAGCTGGTGGCACATATTCTCGTACACATTGCCGCCGGAGTAATCCCAGAAGTAGCGCCAGTTGATGTACCGGTTGGCGTCGAAATCATGCGCCGGCGCCTCTCCCAGGAACGATTTCCAGACGATGTTTTCCGCCGTCATGTCCGGATAGACGGGCCGGGCCCACTGCGGCTTCCCATGGGGGGTGTTGCGGTACATGTGCGCGTGGATGGCGGTAATTTTGCCCATCAGCTCGGGCTTCAGAAAACTAGCGGCGTCGGGAATCTGCCCGCTGGAGACCCACTGGTGCCCGATCTCGACGGTGCGCTTGCCGGCCCGTTGCCAGGCCGCGCGCATCTTCTTGGCGTGCTCGACGGTGAACGCCATGGTTTTTTCCTGGTAGACGTGCTTGCCGGCGTCGAGCGAGGCCACGAAGTGCTCGCAGTGCAGGTGCTGCGGGGTCGAGATCAGCACCGCGTCGATGCTCTTGTCTTCCAGCAGGTGGCGGTAGTCGAGGTAGGTCTTGGCGCCGGGCGCGATCTTCTTGACGTCCTCCAGACGTTTCGTATAGACGTCGGCGGCACCGGCGCATGCGACGTTTTCGCAGGCCAGCGCTTCGCGCAGGATCTCGGTCCCGCGGTCCCCGGGCCCGATGATTCCCAGGCGGATACGATCATTGGCGCCCAGCACGTTGGAGGCGGCCAATGTGCCCGCCAGCCCGGTGGCCACTTTGCTCATGAAAACACGGCGAGATTGCATGAAGGAACTCCGCTCCGAAGGATCAAGTTAATTATATACTTGGCGCGGCTTGGGATAAGCACCGGCGGCAAGACCACCGGCGCTACGGGGCTGGCGCGGCGGTCTTCGGTTCCTGGTCTCCGCGATGGCAGGTGTAGCAGGTGACGCGCTCCTTGCCGTCGGGGAACTTCGCGTTGACGTCCTGCGCCAGGACGATCATCTTGCGGGCGATGTCTTTTTTCGGGTTCTCATCACTGGCAAAATCGCCTTTGACGTGACAGAAGTCGCACTGCACGCCGAGCGCGACCCGGAAGGACTGCATGGTGGCCCGGATATCCGTGGGCGGGACCTTCAACACTTTCAAATTCTTGGGCGCCGGCCTGGCCTGCTTAGGGGCGGCCTCTTGAGCGCAGAGAGGGACGACCAACAGCAATGCGATCAGGAAACGCATTGAATTATGATACACAACATGCGGCATGCGCTGGCGGCGGCGTGGCTCTCGTGGGGAGCGGCTTTCGGGGCGGGGCTGACGCCCTACGGACTGGAATGCGAGGCGCGACGGAATCCAACGGGGATCGACTCGCCAAGACCGCGTCTCAGTTGGAAGCTGAAATCGGACGAGCGGGCGCAACAACAGACGGCGTACCAGGTTGTGGCGGCCAGCGCGCCGGAGAAACTGGCGCCGGGCGCCGCGGACTTGTGGGATTCGGGGCGGGTGGCATCCTCGCAAACGGCCTGGATTGCGTACGGCGGCGCAAGCCTGCGCTCGTTCCAACGCGGCTGGTGGAAGGTGCGGGTGTGGGACCGCTCCGGCGCGGCATCGGCGTGGAGCGAAGCGGCCGAGTGGACCATGGCGGTGCTCGACGCGCGGGACTGGAAGGCGTCGTGGATCGCCCACCCGGACCGCAGCCTGCGGGCGGGACCACTACCCATTTTTCGGAAAGAGATCGTCATCGACCGGCCGCTGCGGCGCGCTCTGGCGCTGGTCTGCGGGCTCGGATTTCACGAGCTGCGCATCAACGGGGCCAAAGTGGGCGACCATGAGCTGGCGCCGGCGTGGACCAATTTCCGCGAGACGGTGCTGTACGAAAGCTTCGACGTGACGCCGCTGCTGAAGAGCGGGGCCAATGCCATCGGGGTGCTGCTGGGCAACGGTTTTTACAACGTGGCGGGCGGCCGGTACGCCAAGTTCACGGGATCGTTCGGGCATCCGCGCCTGCTGTTGCAGTTGCACCTCGAATTCGAGGATGGGACGGTGCGCGACGTGGGCACCGACCGCTCCTGGCGGGTGCACGACGGCCCGGTGACCTTCACGTGCATTTACGGAGGCGAGGATTTCGATGCGCGGCTGGAACCGCCGGGGTGGGAGCGGCCGGGGTTCGACGATTCGGCGTGGGAGCGGCCGGTGGGCGTGGAGGGAACGGGCGGGGCGATGCGCGCGCAATCCAGCCCGCCGGTGCGGGTGCAGGAGACTTTTCGCCCGGTGGGGGTGACGCAGCCAAAGCCCGGCGTGGCGGTCTACGACCTGGGGCAGAATTTCGCGGGGTGGCCCAGGATTACCGTGAGCGGCCCGGCCGGCGCGCGGGTGCGGATGACTCCGGGCGAGCTGCTGGATGCGGCGGGGCTGGTGACGCAGCGCTCGTCGGGAGGGCCGGCTTACTTTACTTACACGCTGAAAGGTGTGGGGCGGGAGACGTGGTCGCCGCGTTTTGCGTATTACGGGTTCCGTTACGTGCAAGTGGAAGGCGCGGAGGTTACGGTCCATGCGCTGGAGGGCCAGTTTCTGCACCTGGACGCGGCGCGCGCCGGCCGGTTTGCGTGCTCGAACGAGCTGTTCAACCGCATCCACAAGCTGATTGACGCGGCCATTCGCAGCAACCTCGAACACGTGGTGACGGACTGCCCGCATCGCGAGAAGCTCGGCTGGCTGGAAGTGCCGTACCTGATGGGACCGGCGCTGCTTTACGATTGGGACCTGCGCGCGTTTCTGCCGAAAGTGAGCCGCGATATCCGCGAGGCGCAAACCATCGACGGGCTGTTTCCCGACATTGCGCCGGAATACGTGGTGTTCGGCGGGGCATTTCGCGATTCGCCGGAATGGGGCAGCACGGGCATCCTGCTTCCCTGGCTGGCGTGGCAGTGGTATGGAGACCGGCGGCCGCTCGAGGATTCGTACGGCGCGATGAAGAATTACGCCGCGTACCTGGGAACGAAAACGAAAGACCACCTGCTGGCTTATGGGCTGGGAGACTGGTACGACATCGGTCCCGGCAGCCCGGGGCCTTCCAAACTGACGCCTAACGGCGTGACGGCGACGGCCACATATCACGAGGACCTGCGCGTGTTGGAACAGGCGGCGCGGCTTCTGGGCAGGGATGCGGACGCGCGCGCCTTCGGCGAGGAAGCGCGCATGGTGCGCGAAGCGTTCCAGAAGGCCTACACCACCGGCAGCCAGACGGCGCTTGCCATGTCGCTGGTGCTGGGGCTGGCGCCGGAATCGGCCCGGGCCGCGCTGGTCGAGAGGCTGGTGGCCGACGTGCGCGGTCGTGGCAATCATCCGAGCGCGGGTGACGTGGGACACCGGTACCTGATCGAGGCGCTGATGAATGCCGGGCGCAGCGACGTGGTGTACGACATGGCGAGCCGGACCGACCCGCCGAGCTACGGCGCGCAGCTTGCGGCGGGCGCGACATCGTTGACGGAAGCGTGGGACGCCGACGCCCAAAGCTCGCAGAATCACTGCATGTTGGGCCACGTGGAAGAATGGATCTACGCGGGGCTGGCGGGAATTCGTCCGGATGCGGGGGCGCCGGGGTTGAGCCGCATACGCATACGCCCGGAGCCGGTGGGGGATGTGAAGTGGGTGAAGGCGTCCTGGGAGACGTTTCGCGGCCCGGTGGAGGTGAGTTGGCGCATCGAAGGCAGCGCGTTTCAGTTGAGCGTGGATGTCCCGCCGGGTATGACGGCGGAAGTCTCGGCGCCGGGGCTGCGCGCGGCCGAAATCGGGTCGGGGCATTATGATTTCGAGGGGAAAAACCTTCAGAAATAGAGCAAAACTTATGTTTCCGTTATCTTCGTTGCGTCCGGACCTTCGCCCGCGGGTGGGAGTGTTCGGCATCGGCCTGGCGGCCTACTGGCCGCAGTTTTCGGGATTGAAAGAGCGCCTGGCGGGTTACCAGGAAGGGGTGGAGCGGCGGCTGGAAGCGCTGGGAGCGGACGTGGTTTCGGCGGGGCTGGTGGATACGGCGCCGGCGGCCCACGCCGCGGGGGAACTACTGGCGAAGAGCGGGGTGGACCTGATCGTCTGCTACGTGGGCACGTACGCAACTGCGAGCCAGGTGTTGCCCGTGGTGCAGCACTGCGGCAAGCGGGTGCTGGTGCTCAACCTGCAGCCGTCGAGCGCGTTGGATTACGCCAACACCGACACCGGCGAGTGGCTGGCAAACTGTTCGGTGTGCTGTGTACCCGAGATTTCCAACGCGTTTGCGCGGGCGCGCATTCCTTTCCAGGTGGTCTCGGGAACGCTCGCGGGAGAGAAGCCGTGGCGGGAGATCGCCGAGTGGCTGGACGCCGCGCGCGCCGTCGCCGCGCTGCGCCAGGCGCGCATCGGGTTCCTCGGCCATACTTACCCCGGCATGTTGGATCTGTATTCGGACTTCACCATGGTCCAGGCCCAGACCGGCGCGCACATCGAGGTGCTGGAGATGTGCGACCTGGAGAAGCGATTGCCGCAGCCGCGCGAGGCGCCGGTGATGGTGCGGTTGGGAGAAGCGCGCGCCGTTTTCGACGTGGCCGATTCGGTGGCGGGCGACGACCTGACGTGGGCCGCGCAGGTCTCGGTGGCGCTGGATCGGCTGGTGGCGGATTTCGGCTTGCAGGGGCTTTCCTATTACTACCGTGGGCTCGATGCCAACCCCTACGAGCGCCTCGGCGCCGGCCTCATCCTGGGCAATTCGCTGCTGACGGCGCGCGGCGTTCCGGCGAGCGGCGAGGGCGATCTGAAGAACTGCCTGGCGATGTTCCTGCTCGACCGGCTGGATGCGGGGGGATCGTTCACGGAATTCTGCGCCATGGATTTCGACGAGGGGTTTGTGCTGATGGGCCACGACGGGCCGGGCCATATTGCCATCAGCGACGAGAAGCCGGTGCTGAGAGGGTTGGGCCTCTATCACGGCAAGCGCGGCTATGGCGTGTCGGTGGAATTCAAGGTGAAGGTGGGGCCGGTGACGATTCTGGGAGTGACGCAAACGGCCGAGGGCCGGCTCAAACTGCTGGCGGCGGAAGGCGAGTCGCTGCCGGGGCCGATTCTGCGCGTGGGAAACACGAATTCGCGGTTACGGTTCTCGCTGCCGCCCGATGAATTCGTGAACGCGTGGTGCGCGGAAGGGCCGACCCACCATTGCGCGCTGGGCGTGGGACACGTGGCTGGACGGCTGCGGAAGGTGTCCCGGTTGTGCGGGATTCCGCTGGCGGGGGTGGGGTGAGGGGTCGCTATTGTTGGCCGTCATGATTCAGAAGCCATTGAGGCGGTGCTCTCTGGCCGCGGCGCGCATCGCCAGGAAAGCGGAAAGTTTCATGGGCGGACCAGGGCCAGTATCCAACTGTCGCCCGACGGCCTTCTGGTACTGGCGCAAGATGTCCAGGCGCCGGCGCCGGTCCAGGGGGCAACTCTCGATATCGAGCAGAAGATCGATCTCCCATGTCTGAAACACGTTGCGCGTGATGGCCCCGCGCATGATCTCCCCCATCAGCCGGTTGAACCGGTTGAGCGTCAGCTCCTGCTCGACGAGGTCGTCCGCCTCCGTCATAGTTGACTAATCGGCGGCTTTCGGCAGAAGGATTAGGGTGGCTTCCCGCTGGTATCATGGATCTCGATGAACCTGGCTGTTGCAAGCGACCATCGCGGCTTCCCGCTGAAGGCCCGTGTGATTGAGGAACTGCGCAAACTGGGCCACCAGGCGGCCGACCTGGGCACCGACTCCACGGAGGCCGTGGACTACCCCGACTACGCGCGCGCGGTCGCCCAGGCCGTGCTCGAAGGCCGGGCCGAGCGGGCGGTACTGATCTGCGGCAGCGGCGCCGGGGCCTCGGTGGCCGCCAACAAGTTTCGCGGAATCCGCGCCGCCACCTGCCACGACAGCTACTCCGCCCGCCAGTGCGTCGAAGACGACGACGTGAACGTGCTCTGCCTGGGCGCGCGCGTGATCGGCCCCGAGCTGGCCGCCGATCTGGTGCGCGACTACGTGAATGCGCGTTTCTCCGGGGCCGAGCGCCACCGCCGGCGCCTGGGGGAAATCGCGGCTTTCGAAGCCAATTTCGGCAAGTGAACCATGGCAACCTATCAGACGGACTTCCGGATCTCGACGCGGGGCCGGTGCGACGTGCTGGACATCACCTCGCAGGTTTCGGGCGCGGTCTCCGCGAGTGGGATGCACACGGGCATCGTCAATATCTCCGGGGTTGGTTCGACGCTCGGCATCACGACCCTGGAATTCGAACCCGGCTGCGCAGCGGATTTGAAGCGCGCCCTGGAGAAGATTGCGCCCTCCAACACCGATTACGCCCACAACGCGCGCTGGGGCGACGAAAATGGCTACGCGCACCTGCGGAGCGCGCTGATGGGCACCGCCAAGAGTTTTCCCGTTGCCAGCGGCCGGGTGCTGATCGGAACCTGGCAACAGATCGTGCTGTGCGATTTCGACGACCGCCCGCGTGACCGCCAGATCGTGGTCACGGTGGTGGGGGAATAAGGTCAAGCGCCGCTTGACCGGTGCGTGTACTAGCTGTCATAATACAGCCAGTGATCCCGTTTCGCCTGTCGTTTCAGCCCGGCATCTCGCTCTACGAGCAGGTGGTGTATGCCGCCAAGAAGGCCATGGTCTCCGGAAAGATGCGGCCCGGCGACCCGTTCCCTTCGGTGCGCGCGCTCAGCAAGGAGCTGAAGATCAATCCCAACACGGCGCACAAGGTGATCACACAACTGGTGGCGGAAGGGCTGATCGAAGTCCATTCCGGCACCGGCACGGTGGTGGCCCGGCAGGCCGCGTCGACCGCGGCGGAGCGCGGCAATCTGCTCAACAAAGAGCTCGAGCAATTGGTGGTGGAGGCCAAGAAGCTCGGCCTGGAACTCGACGATGTCGCGGCGGCCGTCGCCCAGCACTGGAAGCGTTTGGATGGGAGCAAGACATGAGCGACATCTTACGAACCGTCGATCTCTCGAAGCGATTCCGCCAGAACGTGGCCCTCGATCGCATGAACATGGATGTGCCCGAGGGCAGCATCTACGGCCTGGTCGGCCCGAATGGAGCGGGTAAGACCACCACCATCAAGCTGCTCATGAATCTCTATGAACCCACCGCGGGGCGGGCGGAGGTTTTCGGCCACGACTCCCGGCGGCTCTCTCCGCGGGATTTCGCGCAAATCGGCTACGTGTCGGAGAACCAGGAAATGCCGGAGTGGATGACGGTGGAATACTTCATGACCTATCTCAAGCCGTTCTATCCGAGCTGGGACGACGCGCGCGCCGCCGAGCTGCTGCGCCAGTTCGATCTGCCGCCCGGCCGCAAGCTGCGGCATTTGTCGCACGGAATGCGAAGGAAGGCGGCCCTGGCGTCCTCCCTCGCCTACCGGCCGCGGCTGATTGTTCTCGACGAGCCGTTCACCGGCCTCGACGCCCTGGTGCGCGATGAGCTGATCGAGGGCGTCCTGGGAAACGCCGAGGGCGCCACCATCCTGATCTCGTCGCACGACCTGGCGGAGATCGAAAGCTTCGCCAGCCATATCGGCTACCTGGACCGCGGGCGCCTGCAATTCTCCGAAGAGATGGCTTCGCTGACCGAGCGTTTTCGCGAGATCGAGCTCACTATTGCGGCGCCGTCGCCTCTGCCGGCGCCGTGGCCGGCGGCCTGGGTGAACGCGGAGCAGTCCGCGGCGGTGGTTCGCTTCGTCGACACACAGTTCCAGCAGGACCGCACCATGGCCGAAATCCGCCGCTTGTTCGGCGAGGTTCGGGAGATCGCGGTGAACCCCATGCCGCTGCGGGCAATTTTCGTAACCCTGGCCAAGGCCGGCCGAAAGGCGGCATAGAACATGCGACAAGCGCTTCACATCTTCAAAAAGGACGCTCGGCACCTGTGGATCGAGATCGCCGTGACCCTGTTGGTGGTGGCGGCATTCACCTTTACGAGCGCCCGCCGGGCGTTCTGGATGGCGGACCCCGTGGTGAACCGCAACGTGGCCGGGATGCTGTTGACCTTCCTGTTGCCGCTGGCCTGGTGGATCCTCATCGCCCGCCTGGTTCACGCCGAAACCCTCCCCGGCGACCGTCAATTTTGGACCACGCGCCCCTACGCATGGAAAAGCCTGCTGGCGGCCAAGGCGCTCTTCGTCGCGGCCTTTGTCAATCTTCCCCTGCTCGCGGCCCACATTGCGATCCTCCTCGCCTATGGCTTCAATCCGCTGGCGGAGATCCCCGGCCTCCTTTGGAGCCAGGTGCTGATCACGGCCGTATTGGTGCTGCCGATAGCCGCGCTTTCGGCCCTGACCACGGGATTCGTCCAACTCCTGATTACAGGCTCGGTGCTTTGTCTGGCGCTCGTGGCATGGAATATCGGTATGCCCTCCGCGGGTCTCGATGCGGGGTGGCGCGCGTTGGAGTGGATCCGGTCTTACTACGAGATCGCGGTGTTGGCCCTGGCCGCGCTGGCAATCCTGGTCTGGCAATATGCGCGCAGAAGAACCGCCGCCGCTCGATGGCTGGCGGTGGCCGCCGTGGTCCTGATGGCGCTGGACGTGCTGATTCCGTGGACCGCGGCGTTCGCACTTCAATCCCGCCTGTCCAAGCAGCCAATCGACCCCGCCTCGCTGCGCATCGATTTCGACTCCGCCAAGCAGTGGGCGGCCCGCGCTCTGATCGAAAAAGGCGACCGCGTATGGATCGAGATCCCCATCACGATCGCCGGGATTCCCGCTGGCATGAGTCCCAGGTACGATGGCGCCATCATGGCCATCGAGGCGTCCGATGGGTCCACGTGGCCAGCGGACCAGCAGCCGTGGAGCCACGTCACCACTAGAGACCAGGTTCTGTGGTTGCAAGCCACCGTGGACGGCGGGTTCTACCGGAAGGTGAAGGACCAGCCGGTGAAACTCCGCGGCGCGATGTATCTCACTCTATACGGCAACCTGCGAGTCACCGAGGTCCCATTCTCGGCCCCGCCCATGGCGGTGCCTGGCAGGGGTCTTTGTACGGCAACCCCCGGAGCCGGGAGGAAGAGTTATTACCTCATTTGCAGCTCTGTGTTCCTCGATCCGGAAGGCCCGGCGACCTATTCCCCGTTCCCGGCCGACCTGGCCCTCGACCCCGTCAACAGCCACCGTACGTACATAGCCGCATTCTACTACCCATTCGCCGCGTTTACCGCGGCGACGGTTGGGACTACCGAACCGCTCGCGCACCTCCGCCGCGATTTCGAGATCGGCGGCCTGCGCCTGGGCGATTTCGAAGTACGGCAGAGGGTCCCCTAATACCAGTCCAGCAAGCGAAGTCCGCGGACTCTCGAGAATTCCTTCGTGTTGTGCGTCACCAGCGTTGCCGAATGCGCCAGGGCGGTGCCCGCGATCAGCGTGTCGATCGGGCCGATGCCGCTACCGGCTTTCTCCAACTGCGCCCTGAGTTCGGCCGACGCGCTCGCCGCACGCTCATCCAACGGCAAAATGTGAACGACTTCGAGAAGGGCGTCCAGCGATTCCCGCCGTTGGCGAGGGCGTGAGGACCGGGCGATGCCAACTTCCAGTTCATACAGGACCACGGCGGGAATGGCGATGTCGCGGGGCGCTTCCTTCCCCAGGTTTTCGGCCACTCGGCCCATCCCCTTGAAAAAGTAGATGACGGTGTTGGTATCGAGAGCCAGCACTCAGAGGCGCTCCCGCCGATCGTCGCCCTTCTGACCCTCCCTGAGTTCCTCGGCCAAAGGAAAGTCCGGCCACGAGCCGGCCAGATCCAGAACGTGTTGCGGCCAGGTAGTTGCGGTCTTTTCGCGGATCACTCCCGAGATCCACCTGCTCAGAGAGTCTCCGCTGGCGTCCGCAGCCGCCCGGGCGCGTTTCTCGGTGTCGTCGTCCAGGTAGATGGTGACTTGCGACATATAGGATAGGTCCACCTATACTATAGCAGAGAGACAGGGGCCTGACCGCTCTGTCCGCGCGGCGCAAAAAGGCTGCGCCTTGGGACAGAGTGGTCAGGCCCCTGTGCAGGCTTTCCGCAGCGCCTCGGCGAGGAGTTCCTGCTTCTCCGGCCCGAGCTTCTTTCCCTCCGCCGTCACGTAGAACACATCGATGGCTTTGTGCGCCTGGGTGTCGATCAGCACCACCTCGATGTTGCCTCCGTTGGAGGAAATCGCCGAGGCCAGGTCGTAGAGCAGGCCGGGACGGTCTTCGGCCACGATCTCCACCAGCGTCGCGGTGTGGCCGGCCTCCGAATCGAATGAGACTGTGGCGGGGATGCGCGCTTTGCGGCTGGGCAGCACGGGCTTGGGCCGGTTGCGCAGCAGCTCGCGCACGTCCGTCTTGCCCGCCAGCACACGCTCGGCGGTGGCGCGCAGGCGGCCGACCTCCGTGGGATTCAGATCCAGCGTGCGTAAGGGATCGTCGAACGTAAACGTGTCCAGCACCAAGGCGCGGCGGTTGGCAAACGCCTCGGCTTTGAGGATGTTCATGCCGAAACTGGAAAGCGTTCCGGCCACCGAGGCGAACAGGAACGGGCGGTCGGCGGCCACCAGCGTCAGTTGCCAGGCCGATTCCAGCCTGCGGATGTCCACGGCCGCCCCACGGGGCGCCCCCCGGGCCCGGCTCTTTTCTTCGAGCGCCATGTGCTCGTCGATTTCCTTCTCGGTATGGGTCCGCAGGTAGCGCGTGGGAAAGCCTTCGAGAAATGCGATCCGCTCGGGCGGGCCGGAGGGGATGGCTTCGATGCGCTCCGTTTCCAGCTCGCGAGTCAGCTCGTTGTAGACCGCCAGGTAGAGCTGCCACAACTGCTCGGCGCGCCACGGCGTCATGACGTCTGGGTTGACGGCGCTGATGTCGGCATAGGTCACCAGCGTCAGCGCCTTGAGGCGCTCGACGGTCTCCATCTGGTGCGCCACGTCGCGTATGGTCCGCGGATCGAACAGGTCGCGCGAGTGCATCACGGCGGAAAGCTCGAGGTGCTTGCGGATCAGAAAAAGCGCGGTTTCGCGGTCTGGCGCCGGCATCTGGATGCGCGCCATGGCGTCTCGCGCCAGGCGCACGGAGGCACCCACGGGGCCTTCGCCGGGCACCCCTTTGCCCACGTCGTGGAATAACAGCGCGAACATCACCACGGACGGCTGCTTCACTTCCGCCAGCAGCTCGGCATAGCCCGCCGGCAGGCTCCTGAGGTTCTGCATGGTGATGAGGGTGTGCTCGTCCACCGTGTAGCGGTGATAGAAGTCGCGGACGACCAGGCATTCGATGCGCTCGATCTCCGGAAAAATGGCGGCCAGCACGCCGGTTTCGTGCATCGACCGGACGGCCAGCGGCGCGTGCGGAAGCGAGAGGATCTGGTTCAGCGCGGGCCATACGGGCCGCGGCTCGGCGAAGTGCGCGCGCAGGCGGGCGAGCCGCGATTCGATCCGCTGCTCGGCCTCCAAGGAAAGACGAATGCCGTGGCGCGCCACGAATTCGAACAGGCTCAGCGCCAGCTCGGGCTCCACGTCCAGGCGTTGCGGGGCGCGGAAGTGGACGCGCTCCCGATGGACGCTGAAATCGGCGTTCGACACGCGCGAGCGCCAGTCGCGGAACTGCGCGAAGAGCGAGCTGAATTGGGCCTCGCTCGAATCCAGCGCGCGGATGGCGGCGCGGTAAACGACGCGGGCATGGCGATAGTACTCGCGCATCCATTGGGCGGCGTCGCCCGCCCGCCATAGCTCCGCGATGCCGTCCTGGGCGTCGAAGGAAAGCGCGTTGTTGTCGCGCCCGGACTGGCAATGCAGATAGCAGCGCAGCCGCCCCAGAAAGCGGAAGGCGGCCTCCATCTCCGCCGCCGGTCCGTCCCGCGTCCCCTGCAGTTGATCGAGCCAGCAGACGAGTTGATGATCGCGCAGGCTGCCGGGAGTCTCCTTCACGTTCGGCTCCAGGTGATAGAACGTGCCGGCGTACTTCGCGTGGCGGGCGCGCGCCAGTTGCGCCAGGTTGCGGACCAGCGGCCCACGGTTGGCGTGGATGAAGCGCGGCAGCTTTTCCGCCAGGCCGGCGTAGAGCGTGCGATCGCCGGCGAGGTAGCGCTGGTCGAGCAGGCTGACGTTCAGCTCGATGTTGCGGTCGTGAACCTCGGTGCACTCGGCGGGCGTCCGGACGGAGTGGCTGACGCGCAGGCCGGAGTCCCACAGGTGCCGCAGAAACGTCGAAATTGCATCCTTCGAGGCCAGGACCGGCTTCTCGGATTCGAACAGCAGCAGCAGGTCCACATCCGAGTACGGGAACAACTGGCGGCGGCCATAGCCGCCCACCGCGAGCACGGCCAAACCGGCTGGCGCGGCTGGAATCAGCAGCCCCGCCGCGGCTTGGAGCACCAGGCGGTCCACTTGCGCCGTGCGCTCTGCCAGAGCGATCGCTGCATCCCCGGTAGCGAGGAAGTCCCGTCGGATCGAGGCCAGTCCGCCGCTAGAGGGCCGATTCTCCACGATCGTCGTTCCGGATGCGGATGGCTTCGGCCACGTCGAAGACGAAGATCTTGCCATCGCCGATCTTGCCGGTGCGCGCGGCGGCGGTGAGCGTCTTGAGGACTTCTTCGGAGCGGCTGGAGGGCACCACCATTTCCAGCTTGACCTTGGGCAGCAGGTCCACGTTGTACTCCTGCCCGCGGTACACCTCCTTATGCCCCTTCTGCCGCCCGTGACCGCGGACCTCGCTGATGGTCATGCCGTCGATGCCGATGCCTTTCAGCGCCTCCTTCACTTCGTCCAGTTTGAATGGCTGGATGATCGCCTCGATTTTCTTCATGTGGTAATCCTAACTTGCCTCCGGCTACGACTCGAATATATACCCCTCCTCGCCGTGCATGCTGACATCCAGGCCCTCGATCTCTTGCGCCTTGCTGACGCGCAACCCCACGGTCAAGTCGCAGATCTTCAGAATGACGAGAGTGCCCACCGCCGCCAGAACCCAGGCGATGCCGCAGCCGATGAACTGGTTGAGCACCTGCGCGCCGTTGCCGTCCACCAGGCCCAGGGGCAGCGCGCGGCCGGCGGCATCCTTCAACCCGTCATTCACGGCGCTGGTGGCGAAGACGCCGGTGAGCAAGGCCCCCAGCGTTCCACCCGCGCCGTGCACGCCGAAAGCGTCCAGGGAATCGTCATACCCGAACCTGGCCTTGACGCGCGTGACCATCAGGTAGCACACCACGCCCGCGCACAGCCCGATGAGGAGCGCTGGAAACGGCTTGACGAAGCCCGACGCCGGCGTGATGGCCACCAGGCCCGCCACCGAGCCCGAGATGCCGCCCAACACGCTGGGCTTGCCGTTGTCGAGCCATTCCGCGGCGATCCAGCCGAGCGTGGCGGCGGCGGCGCCGAAATGCGTCGCCACGAACGCGCTGGTGGCCAGGCCCGAGGCCCCCAGCGCGCTGCCGGCATTGAATCCGAACCATCCCACCCACAACAGGCAGGCGCCGATAAAACTGATCACCAGGCTGTGCGGCTTCGACGGAAACTCGGGATAGCCCAGCCGCTTCCCCAGGTACAGCGCGCAAAGCAGGGCCGAGACCCCGGAGGTAATATGCACCACCGTTCCGCCGGCGAAATCGAAACAGGGAATCCGGCCGCCCAGGAAAGCGTTCAGCACCCCGCCCTTGCCCCACACCATGTGCGCCATCGGAAAATAGACAATGAGCGACCAAAGCACCGTGAACAGGAGCATGGCGCTGAATTTCATGCGCTCGGCAAACGCTCCCGAGATCAATGCGGGAGTAATGATGGCGAACATCAACTGGTAAACCATGAAGGTTTGCTGCGGGATGGTGGGCGCGTAATCGGGATTGGGCGCGCTGCCCACGTTGTTCAACAGCGCGAAATGCAGGTTCCCCAGGACAGGCGAAGGCCCGCCGAAAACCAGGCTGTACCCCACCACCGCCCAGATCACCGTGACCACCGCCATCAGGATGAAGCTCTGCATCATGGTGCCGAGAACGTTCTTTCGCCGCACCAGCCCGCCGTAAAAAAGGGCCAGGCCGGGGCCCGTCATCATGAGGACCAGCGCGGCGCTCATGAGCATCCAGGCGTTGTCTCCGGCGCTCTGCGCGGACTTGGTGGCGGTTTCGAGAGCCGCCATCCTGGCTTGGAGATCCGGTGTCGCCTGCGCCAACAAGGCCGCGGGCGTGGAGAGGAGCGCAAGCGAACAGAGCTTGACCAGATGTTTCATGGTGGGACCGTTTTGCGAACTGGGCTGTCTAACCGATTGTCCCCCATGGACTTCGGCGCCCCAAGACGGAACTTTCTATGGGCCGGATTGGATTTTTTTATGGCCGCCCGGCAGGTAGTGTCTGAAAAGTGCGTTGCTTGCGGATGACCGTGACAGACCGCAACGCTCGGGCGCCTGTCGACGCACCGGTGTGTTACAAGTAATACTAGATGGATACAACCATTCGGAATCTCGACAATCAAGCATATCGGGCACTGCGGGCACGCGCCGTTCTAGAAGGGCGAGCGGTGGGCGATCTCATCAACGAGGCCATTCGCGCATACTTGGGGCGAACGGCTGTCCGGCCCGGCACCTCGACGCTACGCGCCCTGGAGCCGGAACCGTATCCCGAGGGGAACGAACGGCTCAGTCGGGAAATCGATGCCGTCGTGTATGGCGAGCAACCGTGATTGTCCTGGATTCCAGTTTTTTGGTCGGCTACCACAACCAACGGGATACACACCACCCGGCCGCGTGTGCGCTGATGGAGCAGTTCCTAGCGGGAAAATGGGGCCAGGGCCTCTTGCTTGAATACGTGTTTCTGGAGGTCATGACCGTGTTGCTCGAGCGCCGCGACCTTTCCGTTGCGGCGCGGGTCGGCCGCATCCTCCTGGATGCTCAAGAACTAGACTTCGTGCCGTGCTCAGGCCTATTTCTGGACACCATGCAATGGTTCTCGAAGCAGACCGGCACTTTCCTGAACTTTGCGGATGCGGCGATCGCCGGAATAGCGCGCACCCGGGCGGATGGCCTGATCCTGACCTTCGATGAGGAGTTTCGCAAAGTGCCTGGGCTTCGCGTTCAACGGGCGTGAACAGCTTCGGCACATATCGGGACGGTGGCTTGGAAGAATATAATGCAAGAAACCATGACAACCAACTTCCCTGCTGTCTATAAAGCCGACGTTCTGAAGGCCATCGAAACCGTCGACCTGGAGAAGGTGGCCGAGGCCATCCGGATCTTCATCGAGGCGCGCGCGGAAGGGCGCCAGATCTTCGTTTGCGGGAACGGAGGCAGCGCCGCCGCCGCGTCGCACTTCGCGACCGACATGGTCAAAGGCGCCAGCTACAACCGGCCCACGCGCTTTCGCATCATGGCGCTTACCGATTCCGGGCCCACCATCACAGCGTATTCCAACGACGTCGGCTATGAAAGCGTCTTCGTCGAACAGTTGAAGAACTTTGCGCGGCCCGGGGATGTGGTCGTGGGATTCAGCGGATCGGGAAACTCGCTGAACGTGGTTCGCGCGCTGGAATATGGAAACTCCATCGGTTGCCGCACCATCGCGCTCACGGGCCGGGATGGCGGCAAGATGGGGCCTCTCGCCCAGCTCCACATTCAAGTCGCGCATCCGCACATGGGACAAATTGAAGACGTCCATATGATGGTGATGCACATGATCTGCTATTACTTCATGGACGGGGAGACCGCATAGCGGTGAAAAGCCGCCGCGCCTGGTCGTGGATCCTGTCCGTTCCGCTGGCCGCGGTTCTGCTCTATCTCTCCCTGCGGGGCGTGGATTGGAAGGGTGTTTGGCAGACCATCGCCGGGGCGCGGTGGGGATTCCTGGCGGCCGGATGCGGGTGCTCGTGCTTCTCGTTTTTCCTGCGCTCGCTGCGGTGGCGCATCCTTTTGAACGCCGAAGAGCGCTTGAGCGTCGGCTCCGTGTTCAGCGCCAACATGGCGGGATATCTGGGAAACAGCTTTCTTCCAGCCCGCGCGGGAGAACTGGTGCGGACCTTCGTCATCAGCGCGCGTTCGTCCTTGAGCAAGACTTACGTCCTGACCACGGCCCTCAGCGAGCGCCTGATGGACGTGATCGCCCTGGTCTTGTGGAGTTCGCTGATTCTCCTTGGAGCCGAGGCCAAGCCGCGCTGGATGCAAGACCTTTCCCGCACTACAGCCATAGTGGCGGCGGCAGGCGCGCTGGCCATCGCGGTGCTGCCGCATACGGAAAGCCTATGCCGGAATCTGCTGCGGCGGCTCGCCCTGCCCTCCGCGCTTAGGGAGCGGCTGCTGCGCTTCGCCGATCAAGTGCTGCTGGGAGTGCGCGCCTTCCACAACGTGGGCCGCTTTCTGGGTTTCACCGCGCTCACCGTGGCGATCTGGATGTCGGACGCTTGCGGCACCATGTTGGCGGCACACGGCCTGCACCTCCACTTTTCCTTCACCGTGGCCATGCTGCTGCTCACCGGCATGGGCCTGGGGAGCGCGCTGCCGTCCACGCCCGGTTATGTGGGGATTTACCAGTTTGTCGCGGTTACGGTTCTGACGCCGTTTGGAATCAGCCGGGACGCAGCCCTGGCGTACATCCTGGTGGCGCAGGCATTGGCCTACGTGGTGACACTCGCGCTGGGCCTGCCCAGCCTGTATTGGATACAGGCATCCTCACCCGCGCGAGTCAGCCTATGGCGCCTGGCCCGTCGTGAAGCCTGATCAGGGAGCGTCGACGATCTCTCCGATATAACCGATGTTGTCCCCCTTCTTCATGGAAGGCACCGCGCCGATGTACAGGACCACGCCCGATACGGGAGCTGTCACATCCCACACTTTTTCGCCGAAGTAGTCTGTCAGGTAGCCTATCTTCATCCCCTGCTTGACGTAGGCTTCAGGGACCACGAGCGGGTAGAAGATGCCATCCCGGTCGCTGGTGACCACGGAATAGCGGCCGATCCACAGAGGATGCTCGACCGGCGTCACCACGCCCGGCAACATTTTCAGGTGACGCATGACATTCAGGGTGCCCCGGACGAGTGCATCCACATCTTCCGCTTTCGTAGTGCCGGCATACCCCGCCTCCACCGCTATGGATGGCTTGCCGCCGATCTGCGCCTGCCGCGTGATGGTCGCGCTGGGGGGCGGATCGGAAGGCCGGTTCCTCTGGATGATAATGCGGTCGAGACCGAAGGCCAGCACCATTCCGCGCGAGGCGGCGTCGAGACGATCGTTGCCAGTGTCCGCCCAGTAGGAATACGGGCGGAGGTTCTCGTCGAGATCTCCTCCATGGTAGTCGATCAGGTAGTCGCACTTTTCGACGATCTGCCTGGTCATGGCCCACGAGGCCCTTTCCGTCTGGGTTCCATCGGCCTTTCCCGGATACAGCCGGTTCATGTTCTTGCCGTCCACGGGATTGAGGTGGGGAACTTTCTGCAGAAAGGATGCGACGTTCAGGAGCGGCACGACGATCAGCGTTCCGGACAGGCCGGAGGGGTCGGCCGACTGGGCCAGCTTCTCCAAGGCGACGATCGACGCGTACTCGGTTCCGTGCGCGCCGGCGACGAGCGCCAACACGGGCCCAGGTTTGGCGCCGTTGATGACAATGACGGGGATGTCGGTGGCCGGATCTACACCGGCCGGCACCCGTATATAGCCGGTGGCTCTCTCGCCCGGATGCGCGGTCGCAGTACCCACGGCTACGTCCGCCGCCCGACCCGCTCCGCAGAAGCCCAACACCAGCACAATACTCTGTAATATTCGAATAACCCGGCGCATGGTAGTCTCCTTTCCGGCCTACAGCTTCACCACGGTGCACTTCTTCAAAAAGTCAGGATCGAATTCCAGCCCCATCCCCGGTCCCGCCGGAACTGGAATCACGCCGTTCTGGATCTCGAAATTGGGCGAGTACCAGGATTCCTTGCGCGCCGGCGCGCGCCACACGTACTCCATGTAGGGACCGATGTTGGGAGTGGTGGCCGCAAACTGCAAAATATTCACCGAGGCCGCGCTGGTCTGCGTGTTGTGCGGGCAGATCCACATGTTCGCCTTGCGCGCCATCCTGGCCACGCGCGCGGCGCGAATGAATCCACCGTTGTAATTCAGGTCGGGCTGCACCACGGCCATGACCTTGTTCTCGATCATCCACTGGAACAGCCACAGGCTGGAATCCTGCTCGCCGAAAGCAATCTTCATTTCTAGCGCGTCGGCAACCTTCTTGGTTTCGCTCAGCTCTTCCCACGGACACGGCTCTTCAAACCACAGGTACTTCATCTCCTGGAGCCGCTTGCCGATCTCAATCGCATTGGCCGCATCGTAAGACCCGTTGGCGTCCGCCATCAGCGTCACTTTGCCGGCGAGCTTTTTCTGGGCCAGCTCGAGCAACTGGTTGGTGCGCCCGGGAGACGCATCGCGGTTGTCGCTCATCCGCCCGCCGATCTTGAACTTCACCGCCTTCGCCCCGGTGTACTCCACGCCCCGGACGTAGACATCGACCTCTTCTTCAGCCGTCGTGTCGCGACCCGAGCCGGACAGGTACACGGGAATCTCCTTGCGGAGCACCCCGCCCATGAGTTCGCCCGCGGGCTTGTGCGCCGCCTTGCCCATCAGGTCGAAGAGGCTCTGCTCGACGTAAGCCACGGGGCACCAGAACGCTTGGCCGGCCATCTTGTAATTGGCGATGTAGACCGCATCCACCAGGTTCTCGAGATCCCTCGCGTCCTTCCCCAGGAACTGGGGAATCACTCGCCGCAGCAGGATGGGGATGTAGTCCACGATGTCTTTGGTCAGGACCACGCCCTCGACGCCATCCGCCGATCGCGTGCGGACGAAGTAACGGTTTCCGGATTGCAGTAATTCGATGGAAGCGATCTTGACGGGAGCGTCAAGAACTTTGTGAAGATTGAAAACCGGCTTCTGGTATTCAGGCCCCGCTGAATCCGTGTCGGCAGCGGCGAGCAAAGCAGCCCCTGCGGAGGCGGTCAGAAAATGTCGTCGGTTCATACCCTAAAGGATATGCGAATCTGGATACCGGGAGCGGCCAATATGCCAACATCCACGGAATTCCAATCGGGGAACCTGACCGTACGCGTCTTCCGGAGCAAACCGGATCTGGGGTCCGCCGCCGCGCGGCAGGCAGGTCCCATTCTGGAGCGGCGCATCCGTGAGGCCGGCCGCGCCCGAATCATCCTCTCCGCCGCCAATTCGCAATTGGAAATGATCGACGCCCTGGCTCGCCTTTCGGGCCTGGACTGGCGCGCCGTCGAGGTCTTCCACGTGGATGAGTATGTGGGGCTGCCGGCTTCGCACGCGGCCAGCTTCCGCCTTTGGGTCAAGACCCAGTTCGCCGATCGCGTGAACCCCGGCACAGTCCACTACCTGGCCGGAGATGCCTCCGATTTGGACGCGGAGTGCCGGCGCTACGCGGCCCTGCTTCGAGCCATGCCGATCGACATCGCTTTTCTGGGATTCGGAGAGAACGGCCACATCGGGTTCAACGATCCGCATGAGGCGAACTTTGCCGACCCTTATGCGGTCCGGCGGGTGACTCTCGACGAGAGGTGCCGCCGGCAGCAGGTAGGCGAGGGTCATTTCCCGGATCTGGCTTCCGTGCCCCGAGAGGCCATGACCCTGACTTGCCCCACGCTGGTTTCAGCCCGCCACATCATCTGCTGCGTACCCGACCGAAGGAAAGCCGAAGCCGTGAAAAACGCGCTGGAAGGCCCCGTCACTCCGGCCTGTCCGGGATCTATCGTGCGGACGCACGCGCAGGCGTGCCTGTATCTCGACCAGGATTCGGCCTCGCTGCTTGGCGCGCGTTAAAACAGCCCTTTCGACAAGCATTTCCGCGGGCTCTCTGACTGGAGCGTAGTTGCCCGGATGGGACATCCGGCTCGGAGTACGGGTCGGACACCGCCTCACGGCCCCGAACGGGGCAAGCGATTTCCGGCGTGCGCGGACCGGGACTCACTCCGTGGCAAGAGGAACAATCCAATGCTCGCCATCGATTCGAACGCGGACTGCGTCGCGGTGAGTTGCCGGCCCGCCATGTCGAGGTGGCGTGGTCGTTCACGACAAAAAGGGCTGCTTTACCGCAGGCTTCACAAGGGACGATTTCATCTATACTGGCTGTTGGGAAGGCAGCACGAGAACCTTGTCTTCAGCCCTCAACTGGTTAGGAAAGGCTGTTTTCGCAACGTCCTGGATTGGGGGATCTGTCGTCCTGGCGGCGCAGGTAACTGGTGGGATACCGGTGCCGGCACAGGAGCCCGTCATCCGTGTAACGGTGAATCTGGTCCAGGTGGAAGCAGTCGTGACCGGTCCGGATGGTCATCCTGTCAGGGATCTCGAGCCGGCCGACTTTGAGGTCCGCGAAAATGGAGTGTGGCAGAGAATCACGCACTTCTCCTGGATTCAGGTCTCCCCGCAACAGCCCGGCCAAACCAAACCAGCGGCGCGGGGGCACGTGATGGCGCGGGTTCCGCCTAACCTTCTGAGCCGGCAAGATGTGCACAGGACGATTGTTCTGATGCTCGACGATGCCGGCACGAGTTGGGAAGATCTCGTGCCGGTGATATCTGCGGGCAAGAGATTCGTACAAGAGCAGATCGAGCCCGGCGACCTGGTTGCGGTGACGGCGAGCCGCGGTGGGATGGGCTTTTACCAGCAGCTCAGCGGCGACAAACGCCAGCTTCTGGCCGCGATCGAAAGGATCGGCGCGCGGCCGTGCTGGGCGCTTTGGAATCTGGAGGTGCCGAGAGGCCCTACGACAGATTCGAGCGAGCCCAACCCGCCTCTGTTCACCTTGAAGCGGGGCGAGCCGCCGTTGGGCTGCCACGGCCCGCCTGCCAATCCAATCGGCTATCTGGCTTGGGCTATCCAAGGGCTTCGGCAGATGCCGGGCCGCAAGGCGATATTCCTCTTTACGAGCAACCCGTCGTTCCCTGCGCCGCCCAGCCTGATCGAATTGGCGAATCGCGCCGGCGTAACAATCCATGTGATCGACCCCGGCGGGGCGGCCACGAGCATAGCTCCTTCCCGCTCGCCTTCCCGGCGATTGGCGCTCGAAACCGGTGGTCTGTGGGTCAAGAACGCGCCATGTTGTTTCAACGCCACCATGGGTGGACTGATCGAGGAGATGAGGGGCTATTATCTGCTCGGCTTCCGACCCCAGCGCAACCGCGTCGAGGTTATCGCGGGCAAGCCGATACCGCCTGTTATCACGGTCAAGGTACTGCGGCCGGGCTTGATGGTTCGCTACAAGAGAGAATTCACAGAACCTCCCAGCGCGACTACGAGGCTGGCCCCGCGTACCAGGGAAGACCTCCTTCAGGACGCTCTGTGGTCGCCATTCAGCGCAGGCGCAATTCAGGTTCAACTCACATCTCTCTATTCGGCATCGCCGCCGGACGGTCGATCGAAGAGGCGCAATCCCCTACTGCGCACTATCTTTGCCATTGACGGCAGCCGTTTTGAGTTCTCAGACACCCCCGAAGGGAAGAAGGAATTGACCCTCGATGTTGCGGTGGCGGTATTCACCCCCGAAGGCCAGCCCGCAGGCTACCGGGACCAAAGGTTGGCCATTGTGGCCGCGCCCGCCCGCGCCAGGGAAATCTCCAACGACGGCGTCACCTGCACGTTGGAGATCCCGCTCACAGAACCCGGACCGTATCAAGTCAGGGCGGCGGTAGTCCTGCCGGAAACGCAGCCCGGAGGCGACCAAAGACCGGTGGTGGCCGGCTCAGCATATGAATTTATCGAGATACCGGATTTCAACAAGGCCCGCATCACTCTCTCGAGCATCGTTCTGTCGCAATCCGCCGACGAATTCACACGCAGCCGCCCGGCGTGGCGCCAGTTCGCCGCCGGAACGCAGGTCGACTACTCGTGTGAAGTTTTCGGAGTGACAGCAGATCCCGCCACGAAAAGCCGTGACGTCCAACTGGAAGTCAAGCTATTTCGGCAAGACAGGCTCATCCTGGCCACGCCACCGCTAGCAGTTTCTATCGATCCTAATTCGCCGAAGCCCGTCCTCGCTGGCAGTATCTCGATTCCCAAAGACCTCGAACCGGGAGAGTATTCGATGGAACTGTTGACATCGGACCGGCTGGCCGCTCCAAAAGATCAAGTGGCCTCACAATGGGCCGAGATGACCGTAACTCGGAGTCAGTAATTAGCTCTTCTCACGCCCAAGAATCTCGGGCGGAGTCGGATTTGGCGATTCTGTCCTAACACCTATGCCTTATCGCCGCCGCTCCGCCACAATGGTGATTTGCATGTCGCGCGCCTGGCGTACCACTTGCTGGACGACGGTGTCCCGGAACCGCTTCCACCAGGGCCGGGGTTGGGAGCGTCCCATGAAGATTTGGGTGATGCGCTGGGCGCGGGCGAACTCGGTGATGGCGCGCGGCACGTCGGCGGCTTCCACAATGTGCGTCTGAATCCGCAGGTTGCGGGCGAAGTTCATGTGGCGCTCCACGGCCTCCCGGTTCTGGGATGGGGCGCTGTCGCCGGAATCGGGCGGCGCCACGTGAATCGCCAGGCAGTCGCCCTGTAAGTAATCGGCCACGCGCTTTCCTCTTCGAATCAGGATGGCGGATGCCGGCCGCCCCGTGAGACAGACGAGCAGGCGCTCGTGGCGCGCCGGGGCGCCCCCCGAATCCGGCGCGGGGGGCGTGTGCAACTTGTCTTCCACCTCGTGGGCCGTGTGCCGCATGGCCATCTCCCGCAACGCCGTGAGGTTGGTCTCCGTGAAAAAGTTCTCCATGGCCCGCTGCGCCTTGTCCTGCGCATATACTACGCCCCGTTCCAGCCGGTTTCGCAACGCTTGCGGCGTCAGGTCGACCAGCACCACCTCATCGGCCTCGTCCACCACCCAATCCGGGATGGTCTCCCTGACGCGTATTCCGGTGACGTGCCACACCTCGTCGTTGAGGCTCTCCAGATGCTGCACGTTCATGGTGGTGAGGACGTCGATGCCGGCTTCGAGCAGCGCGTGGACATCCTGCCAGCGCTTGAGCCGCTCCGATCCGGGCACGTTGGTGTGCGCGAATTCGTCGACGATGGCCACCGCCGGCCTGCGCCGCAAGATGGCGTCGGTATCCATCTCTTCGAAGCGCGAGCCGGCGTAAGGGATGACGCGCCGCGGGACCGATTCGAGACCTTCGGTCTTGGCGATGGTTTCCTGGCGGCCGTGCGGCTCGAAATACCCGATGACAATGTCCACGCCCTTGTGCCGCAGTTCCTGGGCCTCTTCGAGCATGCGGTACGTCTTACCCACCCCGGCGGCGTATCCCACGTAGACCTTGAGCCGGCCTTTGCCCGCGTGTGCCATTCCCCTTTAGGATAAACCGCCCGGCCTGCTATTTCTTCTGCCCGAAGAACGCGATCATACCCAGCAAGACCGTCGGCTGGCTCCTGGAAGTCCCGTTGCCCTTTTGGAAGAACGCCTGGTTCGACCAGTCGTCGCGGAACTCGAGCCGGCTCAGCAGCCAGTCCGTCATCTGGTATGCACCGGTTAACGTAAACTCCTTGAGGGACTGCGCCGTGCCGGTGAAGAGGCCGTCCATATCGTCGAACCACTCGAGGCGTGGAGCGATGGCATACTTTTTGCCAACCGCAAAACGCGCCGCGGCGGCGATGCCGGCCCACTGTCTCGCGCCCGCGCCGATGTTCTTGTCGCGCCCGTAGTCGAAGTTGACGTAATAACCGATCTTGTCGGTGGGCTTGACCAGCACCGTCGCGTCGTAGAGATTGCGTATGCCCTGATTGGTGTGGTCCTTCTCGGGGCCCACGTAGTAGACGTTAGTCCAGGTGACCTTCTTCCAAGCATAGGCGCCGTTAAGCCCAACCGTTTTGCCGCTGTTGTTGTCTTTGACGTTGTTCCAGCCCTGCACCACCTGAACGCCGCCCGTGAAATGAGCGCCAACTGGAAACGATGCGCGGATGCCGAAGTGGTAATAGGGAATCGCCCAGGCGAAGAGCAGCGACCTCGAGTAATTCCAGTTCTGGTTCGTGGGGACCACTTCGGCGCCGGCGGACGACCAGAACTCGCCGGCGTCCACTTCGACACCATGCCAGGACTTCGGCTTCAAACTGACATAAGCCTGCTGGATGTACTTCAGTTCGTCCGGGGCCTTGTCGGTGGAGTGGATGATATCGAAGGCTTGGCCGAACCCGGCGTCCAGATGAAATCCGACGGGAGCGGGGCCGTGGTCGATGGTAATCATGCCCATGCTGAGGTGCGCGGTATCGGCGCGCACATCGAAGTTCCGGAGGCCGTTGAATCCGGATACGGGGTTGTTGAAGTTCCCGTCCACGTAACCGTCAGCCAGCAAGCTGAAGTCAGTGCCCCAGCGCGTCCAGTTTGACGGAGGAGGAGTGGCTGGCGGCTGAGCTGCCAGGGATCCAGCTAAGAGAAGCGCTGCACCAATCCTCCGCATGTCATCGCGCTGGCGCGGTCTGGTCCAGCGCGCGGTTGATTTCGAGAACGTTCACACGGGGCTCACCCAGGAAGCCGAGGTCGCGCTCTTTGGTGTGGCTCGCAATGAGATCCCGGACCTGTTCCACCGGAATGCCGCGCGCCCTTGCGATGCGCGGCGCCTGAGCTTCGACCGAGGCGGGGCTGATGTCCGGATCGAGGCCGCTGCCGGATGATGTCACCAGGTCAGCCGGAATCGGCCCCGTGTAGTCCGGGTTGTTCTTGCGGAAGGAAGCCACGGAATCCTTCACCCGGTCCGCCAGCTTCTGGTTTGTTGGGCCAAGATTAGACGCACCGGAAGCGGTAGGATCGTACCCGTCGTTGCCGGCCGCGGAGGGCCGAGGCTGGAAGTACTCGGGCCTCTTGAAGTTCTGCCCGATCAGTTCGGAGCCGATAGCATGGCCATTGGCCACGATCAGGCTGCCGTTCGCCCTGGCAGGGAAAAGGACCTGGCACAGTCCGGTCACCACGCCGGGGTAGAGCAAGCCCGTCAGGACCGTCAGCACCAGCATCATTTTGAAACCAGTTCCGAGTTGCTGCCACATATTCTCCTCCTTACGCCAGCCTCAGCCAGCCCAGTACCCTGTCGATAAACCAGATGCAGGGGAAAGGCGCAATGAAACCGCCCACCCCATAGATCCAGAGGTTCCGGCGCAGCATCTCAGCCGCGCTTTGCGGCTTGTATTTCACGCCTCGCAACGCCAGCGGCACAAGGGCAACGATGATCAACGCATTGAAGATTACCGCGGCGAGCACCGCGCTTTGGGGGGTGTGCAGGTCCATGATGTTGAGCTTGGCTAGCGGTGGGTAGGTTACCATGAACATCGCCGGGATGATGGCGAAGTACTTGGAGACGTCGTTCATGATAGAGAACGTCGTCAGCGCGCCGCGCGTAATCAGCAATTGCTTCCCAATGGCGACGACCTCGATCAGCTTGGTCGGGTTGCTGTCGAGATCCACCATGTTCCCGGCTTCCTTGGCGGCCATCGTGCCGGTGTTCATGGCCAAGCCCACGTCGGCCTGGGCGAGCGCGGGGGCGTCGTTGGTGCCGTCACCGGTCATGGCCACCATGCGGCCGCCCGCCTGTTCCTTGCGGATGTACTCCAGTTTGTCCGTAGGCGTCGCCTGGGCGAGAAAGTCGTCCACGCCCGCTTCGGCGGCGATCGCTGCCGCGGTCAACGGGTTGTCGCCGGTAACCATCACCGAGCGAATCCCCATGGCGCGCAACTGCGCGATGCGCTCCCTCATCCCGCCCTTGACGATGTCCTTGAGGTGGACGATGCCGAGCAGCTTTGGACCATCGGCCACCGCCAGCGGGGTGCCGCCGGTCCTCGAGATCCGATCGGCGGCGTCGGTGAAGCCCAGCGGGACGGCGCCGCCTTCTTGCTCCACGAACTTCAGGACAGCGTCAGTCGCGCCCTTTCGAAGGCTCCTGCCATCGATATCCACACCGCTCATCCGGGTGTAGGCGGAGAACGGGATGAAGTGCGCCTCGTGCTCCGCCACCTCGCGGCCACGCAACTCATATTTGTTCTTTGCGAGAACTACAATCGACCGGCCCTCGGGCGTCTCGTCCGCGAGACTGGAAAGCTGAGCGGCCTCGGCAAGTTCCTTCTCAGTCGCGCCGTTGACGGGCAAGAAGGCCACGGCCTGCCGGTTGCCGAGGGTGATTGTGCCGGTCTTGTCCAGCAGGAGCGTGTTGACGTCACCGGCGGCCTCCACGGCCTTTCCGCTCATCGCCAGCACGTTGTGCTGCATCACGCGGTCCATGCCCGCGATTCCGATGGCCGAGAGCAGTCCGCCGATGGTGGTCGGGATCAGGCATACCAGCAAGGCCACGTAGACCGCGATGCTGGGCACGCTCCCCGTACCAGCGGAGTTCACGCTGTAGATGGCGTAGGGTATCAGGGTGGCCACGGCGAACAGGAAGATAAGCGTGAGGCCCGCGATCAGGATGTTCAGGGCGATCTCGTTCGGCGTCTTCTGCCGCTGGGCGCCTTCCACCAGCGCGATCATGCGATCGAGGAAGGTTTCACCGGGGTTCGAGGTGATCTTGATCCGGACTTGATCCGAGAGGACCTTGGTGCCCCCGGTGACGGCGCTGCGGTCGCCGCCCGATTCGCGAATCACGGGGGCGCTCTCACCGGTGATTACGGACTCATCGACCATGGCGATGCCTTCGATGACGTCACCATCTCCCGGGATCAGTTCGCCCTCGCTGCAGATCACGACATCTCCGGAGCGCAGCTTTGAAGACAGGACCTGCTCGGTGCTCCCGTTTTCCCGGACGCGGTTCGCCAGCGCATCGGTCTGCGTCTTGCGCAGCGAGTCCGCTTGGGCCTTGCCCCGGGCTTCCGCCATGGCCTCGGCGAAGGTGGCGAACAGGACCGTGAACCACAGCCACAGATCGATCTGCAGCTCGAATGCCAGGTTATGCGCTCCGATAAGAGCATCGCGAACCAGGAACACGGTGGTCAGCGCGGCGCCCACCTCTACTACGAAAATCACAGGGTTCTTCATCAGCGTAATGGGATTCACCTTGGCCAACGAACCCTTCGCAGCACGCCAGAGAATCTCGGGGTCGAAGAGGGGGCGGGACCGCGCCAACTTCTTCGGAATGAGCGTCGTCGAATCTTCCACCGCACGAGGAGGAGTCAAAGTCCTTGCCATTGGTTAGCTCCCAAGAGGAAACATCACAAAGGAGAAAAGTTTTCCCCCGTGCATGAAGAAATGCTCCACTATCGGGCCGAGCGCCAGCGCCGGGAAGAAGGTCAGAGCGCCAACGACCAGCACGGTGGCCGCCAGCAGGCCTATAAAGAGGGGACCGTGTGTGGGAAACGTGCCGCTGGAGGATGGCACCTTCTTCTGCGCCGCCAGACTGCCCGCGACGGCCAGAAGAGGAATGATGAACATGAAGCGTCCAAACTGCATGGCCAGCCCGGTGGTGACGTTGAACCAGGGGCTATTGGCGTTGATGCCGGCGAAAGCGCTACCGTTGTTCTCCGCCGTGCTCGAGTAGGCGTACAGCATCTCGCTGAACCCGTGCGGCCCCGAGTTGCCCAGGTTTGTGATGGCGGGCCCGGTGGCATTCCAATAGCTGCCCTTGGCGAACGGCATGACGATACTGACCGCTGTGAACACGAGGATTATGAACGATGTCGCCAGAATCGGCAGCATCGCTATCTTGACCTCCTTCTGCCGGATCTTCTTTCCGAGATACTCCGGCGTTCTGCCCACCATGAGCCCGGCAATGAAGACCGCGACGATGGCATACAGCAGCATGCCGTACAAACCCGAACCAACGCCTCCGAAGATCACCTCGTCGGTCTGGAGGTTGAACATGGGGACGAGTCCGCCAATCGGAGTGAGACTGTCATGGCCGCTGCTGACGGCGCCGCAGCTCGCATCGGTGGTTACGGTCGCGAATAAGGCCGACGACGCGATACCGAAGCGGGTTTCCTTTCCCTCCATGTTGCCGCCGGCCTGCCCGGCGGTGGAGGCGCTTTCCAGGCCGAGTTTGGTCAGGATGGGGTTTCCGGCCTGCTCGAAGCCATAACAGACGAAGACGCCGATGACAAACATGGCCGCCATGGCGCCGAAGATGGCCCAGCCTTGCCTCGTATCTCCGACCATGCGGCCGAACGTATAGGTAAGCCCCGCCGGGATCGCGAAGATCAGGAGCACCTGGAGGAAGTTGGTGAACGGTGTCGGGTTCTCGTAGGCGTGCGCGGAGTTGGCATTGAAGAACCCGCCGCCGTTGGTCCCCAGCATCTTGATCGCTTCCTGAGAGGCGACGGGACCCTGCGGAATAGTCTGGGTGGCTCCTTCGACGGTCTTGACGGTGGCGTAAGGGCGGAGGTTCTGGATGGCGCCCTGGGAGCAGAGCAGCAGCGCGGCGACCAGAGCAATCGGCAGGAGCACATACAGTGCCGCGCGCGTGAGGTCGACCCAGAAGTTGCCTATCTTGTCGGTCTGATGGCGGGCAAAGCCGCGTATAATGGCCACCGCGGCGGCGATGCCGACTGCCGGGGAGACAAAGTTCTGCACCGTCAGGGCGACCATCTGGACGAAATAGCTCAGCGTCGACTCGCCGCTGTAGGCTTGCCAGTTCGTGTTGGTCACAAAGCTGACGGCGGTGTTGTAGGCCAGGTCGGGCGATACCAGCTTTCCGCCGAAGGCCTGCGGGTTCAACGGCAAAAGGCCTTGCAGTCTCTGGATTACATACACGAACAGGAAGGCGAAGACGCTGAACCACAGGAGTCCCGCGGCGTATTGAGTCCAGCGCTGTTCGGCCTCTTCCCGGATCCCGCATAGTTTGTAGATCAGCGACTCCACGGGTCGGAGGATGGGGTGGAGAAACGTGCGCTCTCCCTGGAACAGCCTGGCCATGAACAGCCCAAGCGGTTTCGTGAGGAGAAGCAGGACGCCGAAGAATACGGCGATTTGGAAAACTCCTATGCTCGTCATGTGGCCCTCAAAACCTCTCCGGACGCAGCAATGCCACCGTCAAATACACCAGCAGGAATAGCGCTGTAATGCCTGAAAGCACATAATCCATAAGCCTCCTCCTTACAGCCGGTCGCAACCTTTCGTGATCGCCCACAGTACCGCGAAGCCGGCCAGGCCGATCAATATATAGAAACCGTCAAGCATGTTGTCCCTTCCTCGGTCACCTATTCGACGTGCAACAGTACCACTTTATGGCCGTCCCGAGCCAGGGTGCGGGCCAGTTTCTCTTCCTCGGTGCGCCACCAATGTTTCCGAGCGCCCAGCAATACGATGGATTCCGGCTTCAGCACGTAAGCAAAGCCTTCGGTGCGGCCTCGCGCCAGCACCACCTGCGGATTGACGGGCAGCGGGCAGCGGCTGGCAAGATCCACGAGTTGCTCCACCAGGTGGGCATGCACCGCGGACGGGCATCCGAACGGCGCGGCATACGGCACGGTATGCACAGCCACCAGCGTCAGCCGGGCATTCAACCCCGCGGTCAAGGCGACCGCGCGTTTGAGCAGCGCATCGGTCACAGACCATTCCGTGTAAGGCACCACGACATCGAGCTCCCCGGCGAAGCCATCCGTCTCGAGAGATCCCGGATCGATTCGAAGCCTGTCCTGAATGTCCATGCTCCAAGAGTACGGAGCGGCACATAAGGAAGTCGTAAAGAAAGGATCAGGATTGAGTTAAGGCGGCGGCGCGGCAAACAGTCTACACTTGAACAGATAGAACCGTGCACAAACGTCTGCCATTATTGTTCCGCCACGTCATGTACAACCTACGTGGCGGGTTTCTCGTCCGTCCGCTGACCATCGCGCTGGCGCTGGGCGTCGCGGGCGCGTTCCTGTCGTGGTTGGAAGAAACCGTCCCCGCCGTCGGCGCCTGGGTGCCCAAAGCGCTCTTCCCCTCGCACGCCGACCCGCAAGTGGCCCAGGTCATTTTGGGAGGCATCGCCGCCTCCATCATGACCGTCGTCTCCATCGTCTTCGCCATCCTTCTGATGACGCTCACGCTGGCCTCCATGCAGTTCTCCCCGCGCATCATCGTCAGCTTTGTGAAGGACCGCGTGACGCAGTGGACGCTCGGCATATTCCTGGGCACCTTCTCCTATTGCATGGCGGCGCTTCCCGCGGCGCGCTCCCAGCCCCACCCGTTTGCGCCAATAACGACCGTCCTGGGCGCGATGCTGCTTGCCATTGTCTCGGTGGCGTGGCTGCTCTTCTTCATTCACCACATCTCGCAGGCCATCAGCGTCAACTACATTGTGGACAGGATCGCCTCGGAGACGGAAGCCATGCTCGATGAGATCATGCCGTGGCCCCGCCGCCCCAGCCGCCTCGCGGACCCCGGCCCCATCCCACCGGGCGTCCAGGAGGTTGCGGTCTTGAGCGATGTCTCCGGCTACATCCGCTTCATCGACACCAGGAGGCTCGTCTTCCTGGCGAAGTCCTGCCGCGTGAAAGTGCGGCTGCTCCGGCGAGTCGGCCAGTTCATTCCGGCGGGCATCCCGCTTCTGATGGTGTCCAAAGGGGATCGGCTGTCTCCCGAGAACCGCGCCGAGTTTCGCGGCGCTTTCGACTTCGGCCCGTCCCGCACCTTGCAGCAGGATGTCGAATTCGGCGTCCTGCAAATCGTCGATATCGCCTTGAAGGCCATCTCGCCGGCGGTCAACGATCCCAGCACCGCCATTAGCTGCGTGGACCAACTGAGCCGCATCCTGATCCGCTTCGCATCCCGGGAGCCGCCCGAGTCTATACTGTACGACCCGCCCGGCGTGGTTCGCGTCGGTCTCTCCTGGATCGACTTCGACCGCCTGGTGGATTCCGCATTCGAGCAGATCCGCATGTACTCGAAGGGCGATGTCGCCGTCAGCCTCCGTATGCTGCGGGCACTGGGCGACATCGCTACAAGCACCCCGGACGCGGCGTATCGCCGCACGCTAGCCGGGCAGGGCCGGCGAATTCTCGCGGGCTGCGCCGAAAAGCTTGGCGAAGGCGAGTTGGCGAGAATCCGCGTCCGCCTAGCCGCGCTCGAGCAGCTCGTGGCTTAGGCAGCCCCCGGTCAACGCCCGGATTTGATATGCTTGCCTCGGGCATGACAGAGGGGGACATCTTCGCGGCCGCCATTCTGCTGCTGGCCGCGCCATACGGATTGGCCGGCCAGTCCGGCGCGCATCCCACCTTTCAATCGGTGTCGATCAAGCGAAATACTTCGAACTGGAGTGAGCGCTTCCAACACCCTATGGGTATGGGTGCGAACGCGTCCTTGATGCTGCTCATCCAATTTGTATACGCGGCCCACGACAACCCCATGAGCGGCCACTCACTCAACCTGCCGTCTTCTCAGGTGGTAGGAGGTCCGGCCTGGATCAATTCCGAGGGCTACGATATCGAGGTCAAACCTGGGGCCGGCACCGATCCGAAGCAATGGTGGCTGATGTGGCAAACGCTCCTGACCGACTGGTTCAAACTGAAGCTTCATCGGGAGACCAGAGAGCTCCCTGTTTATGTTTTGACTGCCGCGAAGAACGGCTTCAAATTGCCGGCGGCGAAACAGGCGGACTGCGTTTCTTTTCCGCCCGGCACGCCGCCGCGACACATCCCGGGGAAGGTCGACTGTGGCTATGTCTCGGGGCCCTTCTCCGGGAACGAGGCAGGGCTGCTGCACATAAAAGGGAGCAAGGTCCACATAGCGGACCTGATAAGGGAGCTTACATCGGTATTGGACCGGCCGGTCAGGGATAAGACCGAATTCACCGGCGAATTCGATCTCGATCTGAGTTTCACTCGGGACGACGCCCTGAGGGGATTGCCGGGCTTCGGAGGACCGGGCGATCCCAACCTCCCGAACATCTTCGCCGCACTAGAGGAACAGCTCGGACTGAAGCTGATGCCGGCAAAGGGCCCGGTGGAAGTTCTCGTCATCGATCATGCTGAGAGACCGATCACGAATTAGGGCGGCCGGCTGAGATCCTGTCGATCTGCGGGGCGAACGGCGGCGGTCAGGCGTATTCCCACTTGCGCGCGAAGCGCCGCGCGATCAGGAATAGCACCATCCCCGAGCCAATCAGCACGGCCACTTGCGGCGCCAGGTGCGAAACGGGCTCATCACGCCAAAACACCTTGGTGTAGCCGTCGATGGCCCAGGCGTTGAAGGTGAACAGTCCGGCCGTCTTCATGGCTTCGGGCATGAGGAAGCGCGGGAACATGCTGCCGCCGATGGCCGACATGGTGAGGATCAGCAGCGTGGAGATGGCGGCCTGCTGTCCGCGGGTCCGCGAAACGGTGGCCAGCAACATGCCGAACGACGCCACGGCGAAAGAGGTGGCGGCGGTCATCGCCAGGAAGCCGGGCAGGTGCGTGAACAGCTCCAGGTGGAAGACGGCCGCGCCCCACAGGAACATGAGCGTGAGTTGCAGGAAGGCCAGCAGCGTGCAGTAGGTCATCTTGCCGGCCAGCAGCGTGGTCATGCCAACGCGGGCGCTCAGGATGCGGTCGAGCGCGCCGCACTCGGCTTCATTCAGCAGGCTGCCGGCGGAGGCGCTGGCGGTGAATAGCAGGAACATGACACCGATCCCGGCCGCGGAGAACGCGACCATGGGGCTGCGCTTATTCTCGCCAACCACGTCGCGCATGTCCACGGCCACCATCCCACCGGCGTTGTTGCTGCCGTCCGCGGCCGGGGCACTGCCCTCCTGGTCGCGCCGCTCCATCTGGTCGCGGAACTTCGACAGGTTGGATTCCATATCCTGCCGCTGCCGCGGTGTCAGGCCGCCGCTCGCCTGGTCGAAGTACTTCATGCCCTCGCCCGCCATGGTGTCGGGCAAAGAGGTCATCACCACCTTTTGCAGCAATCCGGCCACCACCTGCGCGGCCACCGGGTCGGAGCTGTCGTGCAGAATCCGGATCGGCTTGCGGCCCGTCCCCGGTCCGAAGGCCACGGGATTCGCGCCAAATCCCTTGGGAATGATCAGCGCGGCTGGAGCCACGCCCTGCTTTACCGCGGCCTCGGCGCTGGCCGCCGTGTAATCGGGCGGAACGGGCTGCCCCTTCTTTGTTGCGGGGCGCGTGGCGGCGGCGAGCGACGGCTCGCGGCGCAAACCGCGAACCAGCCGCCCGGAAACCGCGCTGCCATCTTCATCCACCACCAGCACGCTCACGCGCGCCGTGCTGCTGCTGCCCATGCCGCCCATGACCACGGCGAAGATGCTGAAGAACGCGATCGGCAAGATGAACGCGAGAAGGAACGCCCCGCGGTCGCGGCGGAGGGCTTTGAACCCGGTACGGACGATGACGGCGATCATTGGCGCAAACCCCTTCCCGTGAGTTGCAGAAAGACAGATTCGAGGTTGGGCCGGCGCAGGGTCACATCGATCACCTCGAGACCGTCGCGGGCGGCCGCGTCCAGCAGCCCCGCGATTTCGACCGGCTGTTCCACCGAGAAATGCCCCACACCCTCCTCCACCGTGCCACCGCGCGAGGCGGCCCATTCCGCCCCGTTCTGGACCGTGGAGGCGAAACGCATCAGGACGTCGCTGCGGCCGCCAAACGCCCGCGCCACCAGCTCTTCCTTGCTGCCCAGCGCAATCACCCGGCCATGATCCACGATGGCGATGCGGTCGCAGAGACGCTCGGCTTCTTCCATGTAATGCGTGGTGTAGATGACCGTCGTGCCCTCGTTGCGCAGCGCCTCGACCATCTCGAAGATGCGATTGCGCGCTTGCGGATCGACGCCCACGGTGGGCTCGTCCAGCAGCACCAGGCGCGGGCGATGGATCAGCCCCGCGGCCATGTTCAGGCGCCGCCGCATGCCGCCGGACAAACTCTTCACCGTAGTATCGGCGCGGTCAGTGAGCGCGGCCCACTCCAGGCACCATTGGATGGCGCCGCGCAGCGCTTTGCCGCGCAGCCCCTGGTATTGGCCGAAGGCTTCCAGGTTCTCGCGGCCGGTGAGCAGCGGGTACAGCGCCAGCTCCTGGGGCGCCCAGCCCAGCTCCGCGCGGGCTGCCGCCGAGTTGGCCGGCTGGCCGAACACCTGTATGCTGCCCGAATCCAGCCGGATGCGGCCGGCGATGCTGCGTATGAGCGTGGATTTGCCCGCCCCATTGGGCCCGAGCAGGCCCAGGCACATCCGGTCCTGGACATCGAGCGAAATCCCGGCCACCGCGGTCAGTTCCCCAAACCGCTTCACCACCGAGTCGATTCGCAAGGGGATCGGAGCCATCAAATTCAGGATACCCTTCTCAGATCGTACGCCAAAGCGCTGCGTAAAGTTCCATGTGTAGCGGGCATGCCCGGCCCAGGGCAGGTCGGGGACCTGCCCCACGATTGGCACTGCTATCATCGGAATCGGAGGTCTTAATGTCGGACGAACTCAATCGCCGCGATTTCCTGAAGGCCGCGGCCATGGCCGCGGGACCGGCGGTCATTGCCGCGCGGGGCGCCAACGAAAAAGTCAATATCGGCTGGATCGGCGTCGGCACCCGCGGTTACGCCAGCCTCGACTGGATGCATTCCGCAGCGCCCAACGATGTGAAGATTACGGCCATCTGCGACACCTATCAGGGGTACATCGCGCGCGCCAAGGACCGCATGCAAACTATCTGGGGGAACGCGCCCGCCACCTACCTGGACTATCGCGACCTGCTGGCCGACAAGTCCGTCGACGCCGTCTTCATCATGACCCCCGAGCACCTGCACCACGATATGACCATTGCGGCGCTCAAGGCCGGCAAGCACGTCTACATCGAGAAGCCCCTGGCCCACACCATCGAGGAAGGTTTCGATATCGTGCGCGCGTGGCAGCAGTCCGGCAAGATCGTGCAGGTGGGCACGCAGAACCGCAGTTCGTCGCTCTACAAGAAGGCCAAGGATCTCATCCAGCAAGGTTACATTGGCGACGTGCACTACGCGCGCGCTTTCTGGTACCGCAATTCGCTGCCCAACGATCCCGCGTGGCGCTACGTCATTCCGCCCGAGGCCACCCCTCAAAACACCGACTGGAACCGCTTCCTGGGCACGGCTACCAAGCGGCCGTGGGACTCGCAACGCTACTTCCAGTGGCGGCTCTACTGGGATTATTCGGGCGGCATCTCCACCGACCTGCTGGTGCACCAGACCGACATCGTCAATTTCATGCTCGACAAGACCGTGCCCCGCTCCTCGATGGCGTCCGGCGGCATCTACCGCTGGACCGATAAGGACGACGACCGCGAAGTGCCCGACACCCTCAGCGCCATCTACGAGTACGCCGATAACTTCCACATCAACTACTCCTGTTACTTCGGCAACGAGCGCTATGGTTACGGCGAGCAAGTGTGCGGCAACGAAGGAACCATCGAGGTGATGAACCGCCAGGACCTGTATTTCACGCCCGAGGCCTTCAAGGGCAAGGCGCCCGCCAGTGTCAAGGCGCGCCAGCCCATCCACCTCAACGCCAAGAACGATTTCAACGAAGCCGACGGCGCCATCAACCACTTCCGCAATTTCATCCAGTCGGTGCTGGGCAACGAAAAGCCCATCGCGCCTCCTCCCGTGGGACAGCAGGCGGCCATTTCCGGCCACATGGCCACGCTCTCGTTCAAGAACCAGAAGAAGATTTTCTGGGACGAAGCCGCCAATACGTACCACTTCGCGTAGCGCGAGTGGGGGCCGGTCAGCCTCGCTTCAAGATCAGAACCCGGCCGCCGGCGTCCCGCGGCGCCAGCGCCTTCACGCCGGAATCGAAGGTCACCAGCACGCCGCCGTGCTCTGTGGCTTGCCAGAGGAGGACGGCATCCGTCCACTGCCGATGCCCTTGCAGGCGCGCCGCCACGGCCTTCAAGCCAATCGTCATGCCGCGATCCAATGGCCAGAATTCGTGCCCCTCGTGCCGCGTTGCCTCGTCTACGGCTTCGAGCGCCGCCGCCGCGCTCACCGCGCCTTGTGTGATGGCCGGATTCGTCAGCAAGCGCAAGACGCCAAGCTGCGTCAGCGGACTCGTCGCCCACGCCTCGTGGCCGGATTTCGCAAACCAAGCGTGCGTGGCATCGTGGCTCTCGTGGCGCGGCCACACCAGTGCAAGCAGAACGTTCACATCCAGCAAGTGCCGGTTCATTCCTCGTCCAGTAGTTCCCGCACGCGTTCGGTGGTAATCGCCGGAAAATCGTCCGGCGCATCGAACACCGGAAGGCCATTGAGCTTCCTGATCCCGAGTTGATAGCACACCCCGCGGCGGATCAGTTCCGACGCAGCCCTGCCCATGGAGAGCCGGCTCGTTCGGGCATGTGCCCGGACTGCTCTTATCGCATCATCTTCCAGGGATAGTGTGGTCCGCACGTTACGATGATGTCATGAGCAGACGATTGATGTCAAGAGATAGCAAATGATGCTGCCGGACGGCCTACAACTCCACCTCCATGGACCCTTCCGCCCTCGCCGCCATCCGCAGCTTCCTGTCCAGACAAATGAAGTGACGCCGCGAGGGACGCCGGGTGCACCACACCAATGCCGCGGCCAGTTGCAAGGCGTCCTCCGTCCAGTCGGGCGTCCTGGCTGGCATAGTGCTCGCTACTCTCGCGGCGGGTCTGGGATGGCTCGTGGGACCGCTTGTTTCGCTGCTGCTGGTCCTCTACCTGGCCGACGCTATGAGGTACTCCGTGTGGCTGAAGAGACTTCTGATCGTGGACATGATCCTTCTGGCTTCCTTGCTTTGCGGTAAACCCTCAATTCGTGACGGTACCAGAGGCGCGAAATCGCTTCGGCATGAGCGAGGGCCAAGCCGAATTCGCAGGCCCATTCATCGACGCGGCGGATCGGCAAGTAGTGAATCCACTGTCGGGCCAGCAGGAGATCGTGCAGCCGGTTCATCCAGGCGTGGAATGCCGGATGATTCGCCATGTCCTTGTAAAGCAGCACTCCACCGGGCTTCACGCTTTTCGTGGCTTTTTCGAAGACGCTCTTCTGATTTGCGGGCGGGACATGGTGCAAAACGTCCACCAGGCTGACCACGTCGAAGAGCCCGGCTGGCCAGGGCTCGGCGAAGTCGAGCCGAACGAAACGCAGCTCGGCCCGCAGACCCGACTGCGTGACCTGCTCCGCCATTCGCGCCGCCGCCTCGATGGCCGGCCGTGACGAATCGAAACCCACTCCGGCTACGTCCGGCACCGTGCCGGCCAGCAGGGCCAGGAACAGACCCGCTCCACACCCGGCATCGAGCACAGAAGCCCCGGACGCTACATGCGGAATGAGACGTTCGAAGGGGCAGATGCGGATGCGATCCTGCATCATCTTACGCATCAGATAAGGCCCTCCGACATAGAGTTGTCGCGCGAGAAGAGCCAATTCATCCACGCCCATTCCGGATCGCCCGCATGCCGGGGCACGGCCGCCACATATCATCGCCCAAGCCCCGAATCCACGATTCATAGTAGCTAACCAAGGGGGCGAAGAAGAAACCATGAGATTCCGGCAAGACGGAGTCCGCGCAACCCACAGCCAGTTGCCGATGTGCTTCGTGGGCAGGTTCTTAGGAACTCTTCAGCGGCCCGATAGCTTACTGCAACGCCCCCAGAATCGCCCGCATCCCCCAGATGCTCCACTCGCTCATCCAGCGGCCGAAGTCGGAGACCGAAACCGCCACGATCAGCAGCATGAAGCCGAATCGCGAGATCTCCATGTAGACTGCCATGGGAATGCGCGCCGCCAGCAGCAGCTTGGAGCCATCCAGCGGCGGCACCGGCAGCAGGTTGAAGATCGCCAGGTACAGGCTCAGCCACACCCCGCGCACGGCGAATTGCGCCAACGCCGGCAGCGCGCGAGCGGTGGCCACCGCCACCACCCCCAGCAACACCGCGAATACCACGTTGCTGAGCGGTCCGGCCAGCGCCACCAGGGCCAGGCCGTTCAACCCGAATTTGAGCTTGGAGGGGTCGGTGCGCACCGGCTTTCCCCATCCCAGGAAGCCGCCGCCCAGCAGCGAAGTCACGAACGGCAGGATGGCGGTGCCCAGCCAGTCCACGTGCGCCAGCGGATACAGCGTTACGCGGCCGTCGCGTCGCGGGGTATCGTCGCCCAGCAGAGTGGCCACCCAGGCGTGCGCAAATTCGTGCGGCGCCGTGAGAATCCACAACAGCAGCACGTTTTCAATTGCGTTCTGAAGCTGGAAATGCATGCTTAGGTCCGCCGCGTGATGGCCGCCCAGAGGCCGAGCAGCGCCACCACCGCCAGCACCGCAACTGCGAGCATCCACCGGATAATCCCCATTTTACGTGGTATCATTGAGTTTCGGCCATCACTTCTTTCCCGAGGTCAAATCCATTTGGCTTTAATTGAAGGCTGCAGGCACGCACTGGAGATTTCCATCCCGGTCCACGAGGTGGAGAGCGAGACTGATCGCGTCGTCGCCGACGTCCTGAAGCGTGCCAAGCTGCCCGGTTTCCGGCCCGGCAAGGTGCCTGTCTCCCTGGTTAGAAAGCAGTTCGCCTCGGATATCCGGAAGCGGGTAACGGATGCCCTGATCCCCAAGTACCTGCAAAAACAGTTCGAGGCGGAAAACCTGAACGTGGTGGGCACGCCCGACATCAAAGATGTCCACTATCACCCCGGCGAGCCGCTGACGTTTAAGGCCGAGTTCGAGGTGGTTTCGCCAATCGAGTTGCAGGAGTACAAAGAGGTCGAAGTTCCCTACCACGATCCCGAAGTCACCGACGAAGACGTGGCCAAGCGGCTGGATGAGATCCGCGAGCAGAAAGCCCAGTACGTGAACATCGACCCCCGGCCCCTGGAAAACGGCGATCACGCGGTGGTGGCGCTGGAAAGCCTGGCGGGGGTGGAAGGCGAGCCGGTCAAGCAGGAAGAGATGGTGCTGGAGATCGGCGGCGCGGACACATTCGAGGCCTTCACCGAAAACCTGCGCGGCGTCACTCCCGGCGAAGAGAAGGAATTCGAGGTCACCTATCCGGCGGAATTCGGCGCCAAACGGCTGGCGGGCCGGACCGTGCGATTCCACGCCACCCTGAAGGGCCTGCGCAAGAAGGAACTGCCGGAGCTGAACGATGAATTCGCGCAGGATCTGGGGGACTACCGCAACGTGGACGAGCTGCGTGAAGCCGTCCGCAAGTCCATGCTTGCGCAGCGCCAGTACGAGGCCCAGCAGGAGGCCACCAACCTGATCGTGGACAAACTCGTGGATGCGCACGATTTTCCCATTCCCGAAGTCTTCGTCGAGCGTCAGATCCGCAACCGTGTCGAGCAGAGCCTCCGCGCCATGGCGGCGGAGGGGGTGGACCCGAAATCCATCAAGCTGGATTGGGAGAAAGTGAAGGAGACGCAGCGCGATAAGGCGGTGCGCGAGGTGAAGGCTTCGCTGCTGCTCTCGAGGATTGCAGAGCGGGAAGCCATCGCCGCCACGCGCGACGAAGTCGATAAGGAGGTCGAGCGGCTGGCCCGGCAGCAGCGCGAGCCGGTGGCAGCCCTCCAGATGAAGTTCGAAAAGGACGGCACGATGGGGCGGATCGCTTCCCATATTCAAACCGAGAAAACGCTCAACTTCTTGTTCGAACACGCCCGGAAAACCGCGTAGCACCGGGGCTGTGGGAGCGTACAGTACCCCGTTAACCCTTCGGGTACATTGCTTACGAACGCTATTCAGGTGATAATAGAGACGAAGTGGATTGAGGTTCCCTACCGCCTGCCGACGGCGGAAGAGGAGAAATCTGCGTGAAGCGTGCCGGATCCGATGATGCTTTACGGTGTTCTTTTTGCCATAAGAGCCAGGACGTAGTCGGGAAACTCATCTCCTCCCCGAGCGATTATCCCCGCGCTTATATCTGCGACGAGTGCATTGCGGTCTGCAACTCGATTTTGGAGGACGACAAGGTCGAGGCTCCCTCGGGGATCGCGAATAAGATACCCAAGCCATTGGAAGTGAAGGAGTTTCTGGATCAGTACGTGATCGGGCAAGAGCCCACCAAGAAGAAACTGGCGGTGGCGGTGTACAACCACTGCAAGCGCGTCCACATGAACCGCGTGCGCAACACCGAGGTCGAGCTGCAGAAGTCCAATATTCTGCTGATCGGCCCCACGGGGACCGGCAAGACGCTGATGGCGCAGACCTTGGCCAAGATCCTCGACGTGCCCTTCGCCATCGTGGACGCTACCACCCTGACCGAAGCCGGTTACGTCGGTGAGGACGTCGAGAACATCATCCTCAAGCTGCTCCAGGCGGCCGATGGGGACGTGCAGAAGTGCCAGCAGGGAATCATTTACATCGATGAAATCGACAAAATCTGCCGCAAGGACGAAAACCCGTCGATTACCCGCGATGTTTCCGGGGAAGGTGTCCAGCAGGCCCTCCTGAAGATCCTCGAGGGCACGATCGCCAACGTTCCGCCGCAAGGCGGACGCAAGCACCCGCACCAGGAATTCACGCCGGTGGACACCACCAACATCCTGTTTATCTGTGGCGGCGCGTTTGTGGGGCTGGAGAAGGTGATCGGGCGCCGCACGGGCAAGAAGTCGATCGGCTTCCTGCAGGAAGAAGAGAAGGGCGCGGTCAGGCTGTCCGGCTCGGGCTCGCGGCGAGACATCGATCTTCTTTCGCAGGTCCAGCCCGTCGATCTGATCAAGTTCGGCTTTATTCCCGAGTTCATCGGCCGTCTTCCGGTAACAGCGGTGCTTCAGGATCTGGACCGCTCGGCCCTGATCCAGATTCTGACCAGGCCCAAGAACGCAATTGTGAAGCAGTATCAGAAGCTCTTTGAGTTTGAGAACGTGCGGCTGCGGTTCAGCGACGACGCCCTGGAGTCGATCGCCGACTTGGCCATGGAGCGCAAGGTGGGGGCGCGCGGGTTGCGCATGATTCTCGAGGACTTGATGCTCGATTTGATGTACTACCTGCCTTCCTACAAGAAGGTCCGCGAGTTCCAGGTCACCAAAGAGATGGTGCTGGCGCAGAAAATCAGTCTTACACTATTAGAAAAGGCCGGTTAGCGAAGGGGCTTCCCGAAACCGCTCGCCTGGGAATCAGGAGCAGGGTCAGTCCCCCTGCGGAAAATAATGCTTACTTCAAAGGAAAAATCCGAAACAAAACGTCTGCCGATGATGCCCATCCGCGACGTGGTCATCTTTCCGTACATGATGACCCCGTTCGTGGTGGGGCGGGAATCCAGTGTGCGGGCGTTGGAAGAGGCCATGGCGGGCGACAAGAAGATTTTTCTCGCCAGCCAGCACGACGCCTCCATCGACGAGCCCAAGCCGAACGAGATTTACAGCGTCGGCACCATCGTCAACATTGTCCAGAGTCTCAAACTACCGGACGGCAATATCAAGGTTCTGGTGGAAGGCGTGGAACGCGCCAAGGTGGTCTCGGTCTCCGACGAGGAAGGGTTTTTCCGCGCCATCGTGCGCACATCGGTTTTCCGCGTCGAAGCCGGCCCGCAACTCGACGCGCTGATCAGCCGGGTCACCGGCCTCTTCGAGCAGTATGTCAAGCTGAGCCAGAACCTGAATTACGAAACCATGATCGCGGCCCTCCGCGTGGACGAGCCCGGCAAGCTGTCGGACACCGTGGGCGCCAATCTCCAGCTCACCCTTGAAGAGAAGCAGGAGCTGCTGGAAATCTTCGACCCGATCGACCGCCTGACGCGCGTGGCCGAGATGCTCGACATCGAAATCGAGAAGCTCAATGTCGACCGCACCATTCAGGGCCGCGTGAAGCGCCAGATGGAAAAGGCGCAAAAAGAGTATTACCTGAACGAGAAGATCAAGGCCATTCAGAAAGAGCTGGGCCGCGGCGAAAAGAGCGAGCTCGACGAGCTCAAGAAGCGCATCGAGACCGCCGGCATGACCCAGGACGCCATGGAAAAGGCCCTGGCCGAGCTCAAGCGGCTCGAGAACATGCCGCCCATGTCGGCCGAATCCACGGTTTCCCGCAACTACCTCGACTGGCTGCTGGCCGTGCCGTGGAAAAAGAAGTCCAAGGAGCTCCGCGACCTCAAGTTCGCCGAAAACGTGCTCGAAACCGATCACTACGGCCTCGAGAAGATCAAGGAGCGCATCCTCGAGTTCCTGGCGGTGCGCCGGCTGGTGAAGAACCCCAAGGGCTCGATCCTGTGCTTTGTCGGGCCTCCGGGCGTGGGCAAGACTTCTTTGGGCATGTCCATCTCCAGGGCCACCGGCCGCAAGTTCGTTCGCCTGTCGCTGGGCGGCGTGCGCGACGAGGCGGAGATCCGCGGCCACCGCCGCACCTACATCGGCGCCCTGCCGGGCCAGATCATCCAGATGATGAAGAAAGCCGGAACCCGCAACCCGGTCTTCATGCTCGACGAAGTGGACAAGATGTCCATGGACTTTCGCGGCGACCCTTCCGCCGCGCTGCTCGAAGTGCTCGACCCCGAGCAGAACTTCATGTTCGTTGACCACTACCTGGATGTGGAGTATGATCTAAGTCAGGTCTTCTTCATCGCCACAGCCAACGTCCTCCACACCGTTCCTCCGGCGCTCCAGGATCGCATGGAAGTGATCCGGCTCTCCGGCTACACGGAACTGGAGAAGATGGAGATCGCCAAGCGGTTCCTGGTCCGCAAGCAGATGGAGCAGACCGGACTTACGAAAGACCGGATCGAGTTCGCGGACGATGGCTTGAACGGGTTGATCCAGTACTACACGCGCGAGGCCGGCGTCCGCAACCTCGAGCGCGAAATCGGCAACCTGTGCCGTAAGGTGGCGCGCCAGGTGGTGAACAGCGAGAGCGGCAAGGAGAAGAAGACGCCTTCCAAGGTGGTGATGACGGGCGACAAGCTGCCCGATCTGCTGGGACCGTGGAAGTTCCGCGATCTCCAGGCCGAGAAGAAGAACGAAGTGGGGGCGGCCACCGGCCTCGCGTGGACCGAGGTGGGCGGCCAGACTCTGACCGTGGAATGCACTCTGATGGAAGGCAAAGGCAAGCTCACCATCACCGGAAAATTGGGCGATGTGATGCAGGAATCGGCGCAGGCGGCCATGAGCTATATCCGCTCGCGCGCGCACCAGTTCGGGTTGCCGCGCGATTTCTACCGCAACCTGGACGTTCACATCCACGTCCCCGAGGGCGCTATTCCCAAGGACGGCCCCTCGGCGGGCATCACCCTCGCCACCACCATCTGTAGCGCGCTGACGCGCATTCCGGTGCGCTGCGATGTGGCCATGACCGGCGAGATCACCTTGCGCGGCAAGGTGCTTGGAATCGGCGGGCTGAAAGAAAAGTTGATGGCGGCCCATCGTCATGGCATTCTGGAAGCAATCGTGCCCCGGGAGAACGAGAAGGACCTCCCGGACATCCCGGACGCCATCAAGCAAACCATCAAGCTGCATTTTGTGGATTCCATGGATGAAGTGCTGAAAATCGCTTTGGAACGGGGGCTTGTGGCGCTGCCGATGCCCGCGCCCATTCCGGTGGTCGGGGTGCCAGCCGCGGAGGAGACTGTAGCGCATTGAGTGGAACAGGCCTTGGGGCCTGTCTATGGGGTTGCCCGGTTCCTTGAAAGCCGAATTCGTAGTTAGTTCCGCCAGCCCGCGGATGTTTCCCTCCGACGGGTTGCCGGAGATCGCATTTTTGGGAAGAAGCAACGTAGGGAAATCCAGCCTGATGAACGCCCTGGTGGGGCACAAAGGGCTGGCGTTCACCAGCAGCACGCCGGGGCGCACGCAGACGATTAATTTTTTCCGTATCGAGGGAGCCTTCTACTTCGTCGATCTTCCGGGATACGGATATGCGCGCGTGCCGCCAGGGCGGCAGTTGGAATGGAAGAAGCTCATTGAAAGCTATTTCGAGGAGAGGGAAACTCTAAAGCTTTGCTGCCTGATACTGGATGCCCGCCGGGGATGGATGGCCAATGATTTGGACCTGAAGCGGTGGCTCGAGTATCACGGCAGACAGTACCTGGTAATCGCCACAAAGACCGACAAATTGAATCAATCCGAACAAGAGCGCGGTTTGCGCGCCATCCGCGAGGAGGGCGTGGAGCCGTTGCCGTTCTCGGCCACAACCGGCCGGGGAGTGAGGGAAACTTGGCAAGCAATAACGAAAACACTGCATCCACGGTAGGAGACACCCCGCCGCAGGGAAAACCCACCGAAAAGGCGGCTGAGAACCAGCCTGCCCCTTCCGAAACGGCCGAAAAACCCGCCAGCGACCGTCCCGAGCGCGCCGAGCGCGGTCTGGCGAAAGCCGCGGCCCCGCCGCCCGCCGCCGAAGCTAAAGCCGCCGATGCGCCCGCGGCCGCGCCTCCCGAACCGCCGCCGCCGGCCCTGTCCCATAGCGGGCCCGGCCACCAGCGCCGCAAGGCCGCCCTAGGCGTCAAGAACGGAACCCCCACGCTGGACCTGGTCGAGCTGAAGGACATGAGCATCCAGAAGCTCAACCAGGTGGCCAAGGACATGGGGATCTCCGGCGCCGCCGGCCTGCGCAAGCAGGAGTTGATCTTCAAGATTCTCCAGACCCAGGCGGAAAAGAGCGGGCTGATCTTTTCCGAAGGGGTGCTCGAGTGCCTGCCCGACGGTTTCGGTTTTCTGCGCGCGCCCGAGTACAACTACCTGCCCGGTCCGGACGACGTCTACGTCTCTCCCTCGCAGATCCGGCGATTCGATCTGCGCACCGGCGACACCATCTCCGGCCAGATCCGCCCGCCCAAGGAAGGCGAGCGGTACTTCGCGCTCATCAAGGTGGACGCCATCAATTTCGAGCCGCCCGAGGAAGCCCGCAACAAGATCTTCTTCGACAACCTGACGCCCCTCTACCCCAACGAGCGCGTCAAGCTGGAAACCGTCAAGGAAAACTATTCCGGCCGCGTGATGGACCTGCTGACGCCCCTCGGGAAGGGGCAGCGCGGCTTGATCGTTTCGCCGCCGCGCACCGGCAAGACCATGCTCTTGCAGAGCATCGCCAACTCCATCACCGCCAACCACCCCGAGATCACGCTGATCGTGCTGCTGATCGACGAGCGTCCCGAGGAAGTCACTGACATGCAGCGCAGCGTGCGCGGCGAGGTGATCAGCTCGACCTTCGACGAGCCCGCCACGCGCCACGTGCAGGTAGCCGAGATGGTGATCGAGAAGGCCAAGCGCCTGGTGGAGCACAAGCGCGACGTGGTGATCCTGCTGGATTCCATCACCCGCCTGGCGCGCGCCTACAACACCATCGTTCCGCCCTCCGGCAAGGTGCTCTCGGGCGGCGTGGATTCGAACGCCTTGCAGCGCCCCAAGCGTTTCTTCGGCGCCGCGCGCAACATCGAGGAAGGCGGCTCGCTCAGCATCGTGGCCACCGCGCTCATCGATACCGGCAGCCGCATGGACGACGTGATTTTCGAGGAGTTCAAAGGCACCGGTAACATGGAAATCCACCTGGATCGCAAGCTGGTGGACAAGCGCGTCTTCCCCACCATCGACATCAACAAGAGCGGCACGCGCAAGGAAGAGCTGCTGCTGCCCAAGGACGAGCTCAACCGCATCTGGATTCTGCGCAAGGTGCTCAGCCCGCTGTCCTCGGTCGAAACCATGGAGCTGCTGCTCGACAAGCTGGCCAAGACCCGCACCAACAGCGAGTTCCTGGGGGCCATGAGCGGGTAGCGCCGCCGTGGGGCAGGCGGTGCCGCCTGCCCGGCCGACACCGGATTCTGCTCGATGTCCCGCGGCAGGCGAGCACCGCCTGCCCCACCAACTCGTGGAACATCCGCGCTTCTTTCTGCGTAATGCCTTGCAAAGGAGTGCTCTGTTCATGCGCCTGCCAGTTCAAGTCGCTATAGTGGCCGCTCTCGCGGCCGGAAGCGCGTTTGCCGACGACTGGACCAAGACCTTCGTGGTTGCGGGCCAGCCCGAGCTGCGCATCGAGACCGACGACGCCTCCGTCACCGTGCGGACCTGGGACGAAAAGAAGATTGCGGTCCGTGTCACCACCGCCGGCTGGAAGATCGGCCCGGGCGAAGTGGAAGTCGGGCAATCCCAGGCCGGCAACCGCGTCGAGATCACGGTGCGCAGCTCCCGCCGGCGTTTTCCTTTCTTCAGCGTCGGAATGCACTCCGTAGAGGTGGATGTGCAAGCGCCGCGCCAGATCGAATCCAATATCCGCACTGGCGACGGCAACATCGACGTAAGCGGCCTCCAGGGCGAGACCCGGCTGCGCGCCGGCGACGGCCACGTCGAGGCCGAGTCGCTCGACGGATCGCTCGACGCCACTACCGGCGACGGCCACATGCGCGTCCGCGGCCGCTGGGATTCGCTGAGCCTGCGCAGCGGGGACGGAGGCATCGATGCCGAAGTGCTGCCCGGCTCGAAGATCGCCTCCAGTTGGCGGGTGGAATCCGGCGATGGCGGCGTGACCATCCGGCTGCCTCGCGATTTCGCCGCCGATCTGGACCTGCACACCGGCGATGGCAGCATCTCCGTGGATTTCCCGCTGACCACCACCGCCGGCGGGCGTAGCGACCACGACCTGCGCGCCCGGCTCAACGCCGGCGGCGCGACCTTCTTCATCCGCACCGGAGACGGTTCCATCCGGCTCGGCCGGCTGTAAGCCGCGGGCATGGCATCCGTAACCGCGGACCCGGGGACAGACCGCTCTGTCCGCGCGGCGCAGGGCCCCAAGTGGGCACCCCGGCGCCTTGGGACAGAGTGGTCAGGCCCCTATAGGCACCCCGACTTGCCTTGCTACAATCGAATTACAGTGCCCGCCGAGTCCGCCAGCGTTCCGGAACCGTTGCCCCTCCGGTGTCCCTCTGACCCGGTGGAGCAGTCGTACCGCGAGCTGGAAGCCGAGATTCGCGCGTACCGGCCCAAGGACGATCTCTCGGGGTTGGAAAAGGCTTTCCGCTTCGCGCGGCAATGGCATGAAGGGCAGACGCGCGACTCCGGAGAGCCGTACATGGCGCACCCCGTCCTGGTGGCCCGCATCCTGGCGGAGATGCGGATGGACCTGGTCTCCATGCAGACCGGTTTGCTGCACGACGTGGTGGAGGATACCAGCGTCACCGTCGAGCAGGTGCGCAAGGAGTTCGGCGAGGAAGTGGCGCGCTCGGTGGACGGCGTCACCAAGCTGACCAAGCTGGATTTCTTCTCCGCCGAGGACCGACAGGCAGAGAGCGTCCGCAAGATGCTGCTGGCCATGGTGGAGGATATCCGCGTCATCATGGTCAAGCTGGCCGACCGCATCCACAACATGCGGACCCTGAGCTATCTCAGCCCCGAGCGGCGCCAGCGCATCGCGCGCGAGACCATCGAGATCTACGCGCCCATCGCGCACCGCCTGGGAATGGGCAAGGTGCGCGGCGAGCTCGAGGACCTCGCCTTCCAGCACCTCGAGCCGGACGCTTACAAAGAGATCGCCGGCGCCCTCGAGACGCGCCGCCATTCGAACGAAGAATTTTTGGGCGAGGTCCGCCGGACGGTGGAGGCCGAGCTGCGGCGCGAAGCCATTCCCGCGCGCATCGACGGGCGCGTGAAGCGGCCGTACTCGGTGTTCCAGAAGATGCGGCGGCAGAAGATCTCGATCGACCAGGTCTACGACCTGACGGCCCTGCGCATCGTCACCGATTCGGTGAAGAATTGCTACGCCGCGCTGGGCGTGATCCACAACGAGTGGCGCCCCATCCCGGGCCGCATCAAGGACTTCATCGCCATTCCGCGTCCCAACCTCTACCAGTCGCTGCACACTTCCGTGGTGGGCCCGCACGGCCAGACGTTCGAAGTGCAGATCCGCACCGAGGAGATGCACCGCATCGCGGAGGAAGGCATCGCCGCCCACTGGAAATACAAAGAGGGCCGCAAGGGTCCCGCGGCGGACGATCAGCGCATCGCCTGGCTGCGGCACCTGGTGGAGTGGCAGCGCGAGGTGCAGGACCCCGCCGAGTTCATGTCCACGCTGAAGGTGGACCTGTACCCCGAAGAGGCCTATACCTTCACGCCCCGCGGCAAGGTGATCGTGCTGCCGCGCGACGCCACGCCCATCGATTTCGCCTACGCCATTCACTCCGACGTGGGAAACACGTGCGTGGGCGCCAAGGTGAACGGGCGCATCGTCCCGCTGCGTTCGGGGCTGCGCAACGGCGACATCGTCGAGATCATGACCCAGCCCGGCCACGAACCGAGCAAGGACTGGCTGGCGTACGTCAAGACTTCGCGCGCGCGGAACAAGATCAAGCACATCATCAACGCCAGCGAGCGTCTGAAGGCCATCGACATCGGCCAGAAGTACCTGGACAAAGAGGCGCGCCGCCTGGGCGTGCAGCTCGGCAAGGTGGGTAAGGCCGATCTCGAAAGAGTCGCGGGCGAGTACGGGTACAGCAAGATGGAGGACCTGTACGCCGCGCTGGGCTTCGGAAAGTTCTCCGCGCGGCAGGTTCTGAGCAAAGTGGCGCCGGGCGTGGTGAAAGAGGAGCCGTCCGACGGCAGGCCGGCGGGCGCCGCTGCCGAGCCGGGCGGCGCGCCCTCCGGGGCGCCCTCTGGGCCCGGCGCCGCCACACCCCAGGCTCCGGGCGCGCGCCAGGCTGACGGCGATGGCGTCATCAAGGTTCGCGGCGTCGACGACCTGCTGGTCTACCGCGCCAAGTGCTGCAATCCCATCCGCGGCGAAGCTATCGTCGGTTACGTGACTCGCGGCAAGGGCGTCGCGGTCCATTCCCGAATGTGCCCCAACGTGCAAAACCTGATGTACGACGTCGAGCGCAAAATCGAAGTCGAGTGGGCGCGGGCCGCCGAGGACGCCTTTCCCGTGCGCATCGTGATCCACACCGACGACCGGCCGGGAATGCTCAACCAGCTCACCTCCGTGCTTTCCGACGAGAACACCAACATCCGCAACCTGGAGGCCAAGGGGGACCTGGACCAGAGCGGCGGCGTGGTGGAGATGACCGTGGACGTGCGGGACAAGAAGCAGCTCGAAAAGCTGGTGGCCGCCATGCGGCGCATTTCGGGCGTGCGCGACGTGGAGCGCCTCTACAACTGACCATGCCTTTTTCGACCGATCCGGAACACATCGCCATTTCCAAATCCAAAGGAATCAAGATCGATTGGAAGGACGGGCACCGCAGCGAGTATGGGTTGCAGTACCTGCGCGACCAATGTCCCTGCGCCGCGTGCACCAGCGGGCCCAGAGGGCACCCCGGCACGCCTCCGGCGCAGCCGGCCAGTCCGTTCCAAATGTACCAGCCGGCGCTGAAGATGCTCGGCGTGGAGCCGGTGGGGAACTACGCCATTCGGATCGACTGGAACGACGGGCACAACACGGGGATCTATTCCTACGAACACTTCCGCCGCATCTGCCCCTGCGAGGAGTGCCAAGCGGCCCCTACCTGACCCGGTACAGCCCCGAACCGTGTGGGGGGATCTTGAACGTATAGCCGTCCTTCACCCGCCCCAGGTCTTTCTTCTCCCAGAGATCGCGCACAGCGCAAGTTGCCGGCAAACCCAGTTCGCTCCAGTTCACGCGAATCTCCATGGACGCTTGATCCCCCACGTTGAATACGGCCAGGTACCTGCCGTCCGAGAACAACACCTCCGAGGTCCAGGCAACCTGATCCCCTCGCTGGAACAGTTGGCGGCTGCTCGTGGCGTTCTGGTCGGTGGCCAGGACTTCGTCGTTGGTCAGCAACGAAAGCGTGAAATCGTCGTTGCTCGGCAAGTCGCCGCCGAACATGAGCGGGCTGCGCGCAATCGACCACAGGCTCATCAGCGTGCGTTGTTCGTCGCGCGTGAAGCGCGTCGTGCGATCGTCGCCGCGCTCGGCGCGAATTCCGATGCGGCCGAGCGGCAGCATGTCGGCGTCCGGCCAGGCGCCGCGCCGCGTGTGCCGGCTCCATTTGTCGAGCAGACCGAAACTGGCGCGGAGGTCCGGCCAGCGGTCCCAAAAATCGCCGGAGATGCGCCACAGGTTGGCGTTGGCGGCATAGAAATCGGCCTTCGCCAGGTCCGCCGGGCCGGGTGAAAGACTCAGCACGATGGGCCGTCCCGACTTCACGATGGCGCGATGCAGGGCGGCAATTTCATCTCCGTGAAAGGGGCTCGAAATGTCGTCGGCCTTGATGTAGTCCACGCCCCATCCGGCGTAACGCTGCAAGATGGAATCGTAGTAATCCTGCGCCCCCGGCTTGCTCATGTCAAGGCCGTACATGTCGGTGTTCCAGCGGCACAGCGATTGGGGGTCGGCGATGGCGGCGGCGTGCGCCTTGCTCCCGAAGACCGGCAGGTCCGCGGCCACGGCCCGGCGCGGGATGCCGCGCATGATATGGATGCCGAATTTGAGACCCTTGGCGTGGATGTAATCGGCCAGCGGGCGGAAGCCCTTGCCGCCGGCGGCCGATGGGAAACGGTTGGTGGCGGGCGTAAGACGGCCGTACTCGTCCATGACCAGATCGGCGTTGGGGCGGTAGCCGTGCGTCTGCGGGTGAGGCTCGGACCACTGAATGTCCACCACCACGTATTGCCAGCCATGGCTTTTCAGGCGATCGGCCATATAATCGGCGTTGGCTTTGACTTCCGCCTCGGTGACGGTGGTCCCGTAGGAATCCCAACTGTTCCAGCCCATGGGCGGCGTGGGCGCGATCCACGGCCATATGGTGGCGCTAGCCGCCAGTGGCGCGATCAGTAACAGCGCGGCAAGTTTCATTCTTTTCGTCCTTCTTCTCTTACCAGCCCGGCGTCCATTCCCAACCGCCCTCCTGGCGCGCGGCCACGCGGCCGACGCTGGGGAATGGAAAATGGAACGCCATGAGGTGCATATCCCCGGCTACGGCGCGGTCCAGCAGCAGACGCCGGGTTGCGGCCGCCTGCCCGGCGGCCAGGTCGAACCCGTTCTCCCAGTCCGGCCGCTCCAGGTGCAAAGGGTGAACCGCCGCGTCGCCCATGTTGAGGAGATGCTGCCCTTCGGAGGAGATCAGCAGCGCCAGGTGCCCGGGAGTATGGCCCGGTGCGGGGATGGCGCGCACGCCGGGAACAATTTCGGTCTCACCATCCACCGGCTCGACCTGGAACCGCAGCGGCGCCAGATAGCGCCGCGCCGCCGAACCGATCAGGCGCTTCACATCTTCCGGCACACGCAGGCCGCCCAGATCGGAGCGCGACTCCGTCCAGAAATCCCATTCCGGCTGCGAGAGAACGTAGCGCGCATAGGGAAAAGCCGGGCGCCCGCGGGAATCCACGGCGCCGCCGATGTGATCGGGGTGGGCGTGGGTGAGGACCACGGTATCGACGTCCTTCGGCCGGATGCCCGCCGTCTCCAGCCGGGCGATGACAGCGCCGGTGGTCCGCGCGAACTCTCCCCCGCCGGTGTCCACCAGCACCACGTGCCGGCCGGTCTCGATCAGCAGGCAGGTGTACGGGCTCAGCACCGCATCTTGCGGAAGATGGCGGCTCGCCAGCGCGCGCGCGAGCTCATCCGGGTCGGCGTTGGGAAAAAACCATGGCGTCGGATAGGAAAAATAGCCATCGCTCAAAACCGTGCAGCAGATGGCTTCGACCTGAAAGCGGTACGAGCCCTCGGGCATATCTATATAGGGGTTAACCGAAACTGAGCCAAAAGTCAAAAAAAAGCGATCTGCGGGGATGCGTCCACCGGATCGGCAGGCCGAAAACGGCGCTTGGCGGAGCCGAGGCCGCCTCCCGCAGCACAGACGCAACTCGCGGGATCGGAGGATGGCACGTGGTGTATCCTTGAATAGTATCCGGGAGTCCAACATGGAAATCCCGGATAGTGTGAATCCTGCCAGGGTCCTGGCGGCCTTGGGGAGCGGGAGGAGTCAATGCAAGGCGGCATCACTAGAAGGAAAGCTGTAGGCGGCTTCGGCGCCGCGGCGGCCGGAATGTTCCTGGGCCGTCCGGCGCGCGGCACCGTGCCGGCCCCGGCGGCGCCCGTCGCCATCGGAAAATGCGCCAGCTACCAGCCTTCGGAATTGCTTCCGGTGCTGGAGGGCATGTTTGACAAGTTGGGCGGCTTGGGAAGGCTGGTCAAGGGGAAGACGGTCGCCATCAAGCTCAACTTCAATGGTGGCTCGACGGTGCGGCTGGGGTACTATCCCCTGGGCGAATCGCATTGGCCGCATCCCAACCTGATCTGCGCCGTCATGAGCCTCATGACCAAGGCCGGCGTGCGGCGCGTGCGGCTGGTGGAGTGCGCCCCCATCCCATGGACAACGCCTTTCGAGGAATACTTCCTCGAGGCGAATTGGAATGTCCAGAATTTCATCAGCTCCGCCCCGATCGTGGAATTCGAGAACACCAACTACCTGGGTTCGGCCAAGAAACTGTCCCGGCTCAGCGTGCCCAACGGTGGTCTTCTATTCCCCGCCTACGACTTGAATCACTCCTACGTGGATTGCGACGTTTTCGTCTCGATCGCCAAGTGCAAAGACCACGGGACCACGGGCGTCAGCACGGTCATGAAGAACCAGTTCGGAGTGACGCCGCTGCTGGCCTACGGGAACTTTGCGGGTAAGTGGGAGGACAACGATCTGGTCGCCGGAATCGACCGCATCCGCGTCATCCACATGGGCGCCATGCAGCCCGCTTTTGGGGCCCCCGCCGAGCTCGATCCGAAAAGCCCGCGCGATGACGGTTACCGCGTGCCTCGGGCCATCGCGGACCTGGTGGCGGCGAGGCCGATTCACCTGGCGATCACCGACGGCGTCACCAGCATGTCCGGCGGGCAGACCCCCAATCCAAGCCTCACGTTTGTCAGACCCAACTGGATCGTGGCCGGCACCAACGTCGTGAACACCTCCGCCGTGACCATGGCTGCCATGAACTACAATCCCATGGGGCAGAAGGGTACGCTACCGTTTAACCGGTGCGACAACAAACTCCGCCTGGCCGAACAGCTCGGCGTCGGGACCTGCGATCTGAGCCAGATCGAGGTGGTCGGCCGATCCATCCAGGAAGTCGTTTTCGACTTCAAGACTTTGCGCGAGAAGCGGCCGGGCGGCTTCGACGGTTTTGGCGGCGGGCGCAGAGGCGGACAGCGCGGCGGCGAACCCGGTGGACCACCCGACGGACGGCCCGGTGGACCACCCATGGGGGGGAGAAACTGAAATGGCGGCCTCGTCTGCCTGGATTCCCATGCGCTGGCTGGCCGGTCCGCTGGACATCAGCCAACGTGAGAAGAATAAGGGCTTCACCGCCAAATCCAAAGAGGTCCTCCAGCGCTGGCTCGACCCGTCCGTACTGGAGATTCTGCGCGGCACGCCCGTGAACTGCCTGGTTGTGAGCTGGGCGGCGGGGCTTCCAGCCGACGCGGAACAGCAGAAAGCTTTGGTGCCTCTGCTGGCTCAGGGCAAGACCGCCGGGCTCTCCTTCGTGGGGCTGGTGGAAGGCCAAGCCAACCAGGCGGCGGCTGTGGCGGGCGCGCGGGCGGCCGGGTTGGCGGCCGTAATCATGGAAGGCGAGGTCCCCAATGCGGGCCTGCCTATCCTTCCTCTGGCGGCTAGTCCGCACCTACCCTGGAATTCCCCGTCGCCGGTGCTGGTGGCCAAAGGCAATGTATGGCCGGGAATCGCTGCCCAGGGGTTAAACTCGCAAGACTGGCGGCGTGGAGGAGACACGCAGGCGGCGGGGCCCACCGCCGAACCATGGATCGACTCAAACGGCTGGTTCCTTCGGCTGGCGAAAGTGTGTGCTCCCTCCAAGACCCCTTGGCTGCTGTTCGAGCCCCCAGGGGGCGCCAACGTGGTCCTGGTGGACGCCTACCGGCGTGCGATTGCGGATTCGGGGTCCTTCTGCGGGCGCTGGATTGTGGCTCTCGACGATGCTTTGCGGGCGAGTCTCGCCCAGAAGGAGCAGACCGTCATGGAGACGTGGAAGTCGATCGCCGGCGCGCTGGCCTTCTTTGCGAATCACAGCCCATGGGAGACACACTCCCCAGTGGGCCTGGTGGGGGTTATCTCGGATTTTTCGGGCGCAAATGAGATGATCGGCACGGAAACTCTGAATTTGATGGTCCGGAGGAATGTTCCGTTCCGCATCATCGAGAAATCCAAGCTGGCCACGGCGCCGCTGACTGGCTACAAGGCAATGATCTCGGTCGACGAGGCCATGCCCGAGCCGGCTGCCCGTAAGAGACTGCTCGACTTCGCCCGGCAGGGTGGCGCGCTCCTGGTGAGCCAAGGCTGGAAGGGAGAAGGTGGCACGCCGACCGGAGCGGCGCACCCCCGATTGGATCTCCGAAAACTCGGAAAAGGCAGGTTTGCGGTGTGCAAGGACGAGACTCCCGACCCCTACATGGTGGCGAGGGATATCCACGTACTGCTCAGCCGGGCCAACGATCTGTCGCGCTTCTTCAACCTCTCGGCGTTCCTGTCGGCCCACACCGCGGCCCCGGACGGAGCCTCCGCGCTGCTGCAGATCACCAACTTTGTCAATGCTACGCGCTTCGCGGTCAGCCAGGTGACGGTGTGGTTTCCACAGCAGTACCGCGCGGCGCGGATGTGGACCCTGGGTTCGGAGGCGCCGGTGGCGCTCAAACTGGAGCCCGAGAACACTGGGATGGACGTCCAGATCCCTTCCATCTCGCCCTACGCGGCCGTGGAAGTCGCCTTACAGAAACTGGCCTGACGGGCGGGATCAGCGCCGGCGGCGCCCTAAGGGGCCACGCAAAGACGACTTCACATTTGCCTCCTTGGCCCCGTGGCGCAGGCACTCGTGCCTAATGCCTCCCGACTCATCGGGACGCGGTTTGGCGCACGTCCGGCAGGCGTCCCGATGAGTCGGGACGCGGCAGACTGAGAGTCCGCGCCACGTCGGCGCTGCGGGTGGTTCCTAAGGATACAACACATCTGTTTGGTTGGTTCCGTCCGCCGGTTTGGAAAGAGAGGGAATCCGGAAATGGAGAGGAACGCTCCAACTAGGGAGCGGTGAGGGTCATGGGGAAGGTATTGGGAACTCAAAGGCAGAATGTTGCGGCCGAACTCCCTCTTCCGTCTCTCACGTTAGCGCCATGACACCTCGGACTCTCTGTCTCGGTCGTGTAACTTGTTGCGACTAAAGACAAAAGAGTCCGAAGATTTCTGTGAATGAAAAAGGCTCCCACTCATCTGCCCCTCGTCCGCACACCTGTGCCCCCGATTCACGGGATTGACCGTGCGAAACCGCCCGATCTAAAATGGGTTTAAGCTAATTGAGCCCTGTCCTGAGGAAACGGTGAGCCGTATGAACGCCACACGCCTTTCGATTGCCTGCGTTTCCTTGTCCATTGTCATCGGCCTCTTCGCCGCGGCACAGCAGACGGATCAGAATCAGCCAGAGACCAAGAAGTCCTCCACGGCGCCCCAGCGCGAAACCATCGCCAGGCCTTTGTCGGAAAGGGAGAAGAAGAGACGCGAGGAGAAGCTCCGCAAGGAGCTCGAAACGCCTTATCGCAAATGGCTGAACGAGGACGTCGCCTACATCATCACCGACGAGGAGCGCACCGCCTTCAAGCGCCTCCAGACCGATGAAGAGCGTGAGCAGTTCATCGAGCAGTTCTGGCTGCGCCGCGATCCCACCCCGGATACCGTCGAAAACGAGTTCAAGGAAGAACACTACCGCCGCATCGCTTACGCCAACGAGCATTACGCTTCCGGCATCCCCGGCTGGAAGACCGACCGCGGGCGCATGTATATTACCTACGGCCCGGCTGACGAAATCGAATCGCACCCCTCCGGCGGCACTTACGAGCGGCCTCCGGAAGAGGGCGGCGGCGAAACCTCCACCTTCCCCTTCGAACAGTGGCGCTACCGCTACATCGAAGGCGTCGGCACCAACATCATTATCGAGTTCGTCGACCCCACCATGACGGGCGAGTATCACATGACCATGGACCCGTCCGAAAAGGACGCGCTGCTTTACGTGCCGGGTGCCGGCCTCACCATGATGGAGCAGATGGGACTCGCCGACAAGACCGACCGCTTCAACCGCACCGACGGCACTCACCTCGGCACCCCATTCGGCGGCGAAACCGAGAGCATGAACGAGTTCACGCGCCTGGAGCAGTTCGCCAAACTGCAGCAGCCGCCGCAGATCAAGTTCAAGGACCTGGAAGCCGCCGTCACCTCGCGCCTCAGCTACAACATCCTGCCCATGAAAGCGAGAATCGACTTCTTTCCGGTTACGGATGCCCAGGTCCTCACCAACGTGACGCTCCAGTTCGACAACAAGGACCTGCAATTCCAGCTCAAGGATGGCGTGCAGAAGGCCGTGGTCGACATTTACGGGAAATTCAGCACCATGACCCGGCGCGTGGCGAACGTATTCGAAGACACGGTCACTTGCACCACCCCGCCCGAGTACCTCCAAGACTACACCAAGCGCAAGTCCATCTATCAGAAGACGATACCGCTGGCCCCGGGCACGTACCGGCTGAACGTCATGGCCAAGGACGTGGTGGGCGGCAACCTCAGCAACTATGAGGTCGCCGTTACGGTGCCCCACCTCGACGCCGACAAGCTCTCTTCCAGCACCCTGATCCTGGCCGACCTGATTGAAAAGGTCCCCAGCAAGAGCATCGGCACCGGCCAGTTCGTGATCGGCGGTTCCAAGGTGCGGCCACGCATGGATGACGTTTTCAAGCACGACGAGAAAATGGGTATCTACTTGAAGCTCTATAACTTCGGGGCGGAAGAGGGCACCCATTTGCCGTCCGGGCAGGTGGAGTACGAAGTGGTGAAAAACGGCACCAACGAGAAGATCTTCAATTTCACTGAGGATGTGGGACTGATTCCCGGCGCCTCCACCAGCCAGGTGACAATTGAAAAACTTCTCCCGCTCAATACCCTGGTCCCGGGCCAGTACACTCTCCGGCTGAAGGTTACGGATAAAAATCGAAACCAAACCCTTACCCCGTCGGTCCAATTTACGGTAACCTAGGGTGTGCGGGTACGCCCGCTCCCCAAATGAGCGTCGCGGATGTTTAGCACGAAGACGCACAAGACGGTCGCGTTGCTGGCAATAGGGATTGCCTGTCTGGCGGCGCCTTGCGTATCGCCGGCGGCCGGACCCATCCAGCTCTCCGGTGTCATCAGCGGAGTGGTCAGCGATTCCATGGGCATCCCGCAGATGGGCGCCATCGTCCTGCTCTACAACCGCCAGGACCGCGTGTATGGGAAGGTCCAGACCGACGACCTCGGCCAATTCAAGTTTCTGGGGCTGTTCCCCGACCTCTACTCCGTCAAAGTGACGCTCGCCACTTTCGTTCCAGCGCTCAAAAAGAACATTCTGGTGCAGCCCGGCATGCGGAGCGTGCTGAACGTGAACCTGAACACGCTGTTCAGCACCATCCAGCTCGCCTATCCGTCGATCGATAGCGGCAGTCTCATGAGCGACGAGTGGAAGTGGGTTCTGCGCACCGCCTCATCCACCCGGCCCGTGCTGCGATTCGCCGCCGATCCGCTGGCCCGTAACGGGGCCACCAGCGTGCGCAGCGCGGTTTTCTCGGACACGCGCGGCATCCTGAAAGTTTCCGCGGGAGACGGCCCGCTGGTGACGGGTATCGGCAACGAGGCCGATCTCGGCACGGCTTTCGCGCTGGCCACCTCGCTTTACGGCGACAACCTGCTTCAGGTGAGCGGCAACGTGGGATACGGCTCGCAGACCGGCGTGCCCACCGCGGCGTTCCGCACCAGCTACAGCCGCAGCCTCGCCGGCGGCAGCCCCGAGGTCTCGGTCACCATGCGGCAATTGTTCCTGCCCGGGCGCCTGGGTGCGGCAGTGACGGGAACGGATTCCGCTCTGCCCATGCTGCGCTCCATGTCGGCCGGCTTCAATGACCGCACCCAGCTTACCGAAGACCTCGCGCTCCAGTATGGATTCACGCTCGATTCGGTCTCGTTCCTCGATCACCTGAACTACTTCAGTCCCTACGCGCGCCTGAGCTACAAGGCCGGGAACAACGCCGAAGTGGATTTTGCCTACACGTCCGGCAACGGGCGGCCCGACCTCGCCGGCGCGGGCGCCCAGGATGCGGATCTCCAGCGCGATCTCAGCACCCTCGGCCTGTTCCCGCGCATCTCTTTGCTGGGCGCGCGGCCGAAAATCCAGCGCGGCGAAGAGTACGAATTGACGTACTCGCTCAAGGCCCGGTCCCGGACCTATCAGGTCTCCGCTTACCGCGAATCGGTGACCAATGCGGCGCTCTCGCTGGTGGCGCCCGCGGGCATGTACAGCGGCGGCGACATCCTCCCGGACCTCTTCTCCGGCAACTCGATCTTCGACGCCGGCAATTATTCGAGCGTGGGATACACAGCCGCCGTCACCCAGAACGTGGGCGACCATGTGAGCGCCACTCTGATGTTCGGTTCCATGGGCGCGCTCACCGCGCAGGACCGCGAGATCGTCAGCAACAGTCCCGACGAGCTGCGCTCCATGATCCGTTCGGGCCGCAAGCAGGCCGCCACCACCCGCGTCACCGCCACCTCGCCCTGGACCGGCACGCACTTCATCGCCAGCTATCAGTGGACCGACAGTCACCGCTGGGCCATGCCCGGCCACCTATACAGCACCCAGCCTGTGGGTCCCATGCCGGGGTTAAACGTTTACATCCGGCAGCCCATTCCGGGCTTTTCGATGCTGCCCTGGCGCATGGAAGCCACCGCCGATCTGCGCAACATGCTGGCTCAGGGTTATCTGCCGCTGGCCATGGCCGACGGCCAGCGCGTGCTGCTGGTCGAAACCCCCCGCAGTTTCCGCGGCGGCCTCAGCTTTATCTTCTAGGCGATCGCTCCATCCCACCTTCCCACCACCGCAGCACCCGCAGCGCGCGCAGCGTGTTCCAGCGGCTCGGCTCGCCGAGGTTCTCCATCTCAAAGAAGGTCCTGCCGGGATAACGGTTCTGGAGCACCCATCGACCGTCGTCTTTCCGCCGCGCTTGGACCAGCGCGATGCCCTCTTCCAGCCGCTTGTCGCGTTGAGCGCCGCACTCCCGGAAATAGTCGAGGCCGCGCAGAACGTCGTAGTGCCAGCGCGGCGGGAAGGAGAAGTACGTTATCGCATGCCTGACGATGTCGCCGGTCCGGTGCGACCGGAACAGCCGGTGAACCAGCAGAAACTCGCGGCCGCGCGCCTGAGCCTTGCGAGCCGCGCGAGACTTCCGGAACCTCTCGTATTCCAGCAGCCCTTCCAGCACCGAGATAGTGGTGTGAAACGACCCATGCGTCGCGCCGCCATACCCCGGCATGGCGCGGCAATTCCACCCGCCGTCGGCCATCTGCTGGGCGACGACGTGCTCCGCCAACCGGTCCACGCGCGCATCGTCCATTCCAAACCAGCAGAGCACCGCCAGCAGCATACCGCTGACGCAGGTCTCGCTGCGCTCGTGCGAGTGGTGCCAGAAGTTGATGCCGCCATCGCGCCAGAAGCCCGCGTCGAGCAGCGCCTGGCACGCCAGCATCGCCTGCGGATGGCCTGGCGCCAGCCCCAGGCTGCGCAACAGCACCATGGTGTAAGTGGTCGAGGTCCACTTGGGGGTGTAGATGCCGCCGGCCCAGCGGCCGTCGGCGTCTTCGAGCGACAGCAGCCGCGCGCCCCAGCCTGTCTCGGCGACGCGCCGCTGCTCGCGGCGGACGGTTCGCTCCGCCGCCCCCTTGAGATCGCGCAGCGCCTGCCAGCGGATGGCAGGGTCGCCTTCGAGAAGCCATTTCAAAACCGGATCTGACGGCATGCCCCGCTCGCCGGCCTTTCACGCAGGAACGCGCTCGCGGTGGTTCAACCTGGGAAGCGCTCTTATAGACCTCCCCGCTTTCTTCTGGGCGATGCGCAGTTCGTAGAGGCTCTGTAGGTTGAGCCAGAATTCCGCACTCGTGCCAAAGAAGTGGGCCAGACGCAAGGCCGTGTCCCCGGTGATGGCGCGCTGCCCATTCAAGATGCCGGTAATGCGGTTGGTCGGCACATCCAGCTTACGCGCCAGCTCGGCGGCGCTCATCCCGAGTTCTTTCAGTTCTTCGGCCAAGTGTTCCCCCGGATGTATCGCGGTCACTGTCAGTCCTCCTGATGATAGTCGACAATCTCTACGTTCGACGGTCCCGGCGCTCCGTCCTGCCACTCAAGACAGATTTTCCACTGGTCGCTGATACGGATGCTGTACTGTCCCCGACGCTTGCCGGCCAGCGCTTCGAAACGATTGCCAGGCAGGGCTGCGAGGTCCTTGACCGCCATAGCCGCTTCCAGCCGGTCGAGCTTCAAGCGCGCCGGGCGTTCGATTCCAGAGAATGCTTTCACCCGTTTGTCCAGCCGCGAAATCTCTCGTGCGCTTGTCTCGATAACCGGCGATCATTCATCAGAATATCATTCATTATGCGTTACGTCAAGCATAACGAAGCCCAGCCGGCCCGGCTCGCAGGCTTCCCCCGATGCGCGAGCGGCGGCTCATGAGCACCACGGCATTGGGAGCCATCGCGCTGGCTGCTACACTGAAATCGGTGGCTCGGTTCTACAGCCGCGCGGAACTCCTCGAACAGCGCCAGCGCTGGAAGCGCGAGGGCAAGACCGTGGTCTTCACCAACGGCTGTTATGACCTGCTTCACCCCGGCCACATACGGCTCCTGGAGCAGGCCCGCTCGCTCGGGGACGTTCTCATTCTGGCATTGAACTCCGACGCCAGCACGCGGCGCGCGAAGGGGCCGGGCCGCCCGCTGACCGCCGAACGGGAACGCGCGGAGCTGGCCTTGGCGCTGGAAGCCGTCGATGCGGTCACGCTGTTCGACGAGGACACGCCGCGCGAGCTGATTGCGTTGCTCCTGCCGGATGTGCTCGTCAAGGGCGCGGATTGGTCGCACTTTGTCGCGGGCCGGGAAGAAGTGGAAGCCACCGGCGGCAAGGTGCTCACCGTGGCTCTGGAACCCGGGTGTTCTACTACTAATATTGTCGAAAGAATTCTCAGCCGACCTTGATTCATCCTGCCGTTCGCGATCTGTTCTTGGACTTGGCGAAGCATCCTAGCTTCCAGGATGCTCTACGCCGCTTGGCTGCGGGCGGCAAGGCCTCGCTCTCGGGTCTCACCACCACCGCCAAGGCCCTCTATTCGGTGCTTTTGTGGCAATCCTCGGACCATCCTCTGATAATTGTAGTAGATGGCAACAAGCAGGCTGAGACCCTCTCGGAAGCCATCCATACTTTCTTCCCGCTGCTCGCGGCGGACGACCGGAACGGCCCGCAACTCCTGCCCGCTCTGGATGTTCTGCCTCTTCAGAACCTTTCGCCGCACGCCGACATTTGCGAGCAGCGAGCCACGGGATTGTGGCGGCTGGCCACCCAAAGGGTGCCCATCACGGTCATGCCGGTAGCCGCGGCCTTGATGCGGATCGAGCCCGGAGATTTTTACCGGCAACTCGCGCTCAAGCTGCGGGTGGGCGACGAGTTGCCGCTCGAGGAGGTGGTCGCGCACCTGGAAAGCATCGGCTACGAGCGGCGCGAGCCGGTCGAGATGGTAGGGGAATACTCCGTCCGCGGCGGGATTCTGGACGTGTTCTCGCCCGAGGCGCCGCAACCCATCCGCCTCGACCTCTTCGGCGACCAGGTGGAATCCATACGCCGCTTTGACGTCGAGTCGCAACGCTCCATCCTCAAGATCGAAGACTGCATCCTGCTCCCCCTGACGGAATGGCAGAAGTCGCGCGCCCTCCTGGTGGAACTGGCGGAACGGATGCGCGAAGCCGGCTTCCCGCGCCGCGACCTGCCGCCGCCCGGCGAGCCGTTTCCCGGCTGGGAATTGGTGGCCCCCATGCTCCGGCCGCGCCACGCGTCGGTCTTTTCGCTGCTCGAACACCCGGTCGTGCTTTGGGATGAACCCGAGCAGGTGCGCGGAGCCACCGAACGGTTCTGGAAGCGCCTCGAACAGATTGAGCGCTCGCCCGCCTATGACCCCGATAGCATTTACTTCCGCTGGGAGGAACTGGAACGGCAAGCCGGCGGCGGTCCGCAGATGGCCCTCAGGGAACTCGACATCGGATGGTCCCCGGAGGGGGATTCGCATATCGCCACCCGGCCTTCCTTGGCCTTTCATGGCAACATGCAGGTGGCCATCGCCGAGGCCCGCACGTTGGTCGAGTCGGGCAATCGCGTAGCGTTCTTCGCTTCTTCCACAGGTGAAGTAGAACGCGTGGCGGACATCCTCAACGAATACCGCATCCCCTACCAGCTCGGCCTTGAGCAATTCGACTCCACGCCCGCCTACCTGGCCGAGCGCGCTTACCTGGCTGGTTCGGTGGCCAGCATTTACGTGGTCAAGGGGCTGATCCGCCACGGCACTGCTTTCCAGGATTCGAAACTTGTAGTATTTGGCGCCGAGGACCTGTTCGAGACCTCGGAACTGGTGGCGCGCGCCTCGGTTTCGAAGTCCGCGCTGGCCACTTTTTCCGCCGATTTGATCGACCTGAAGCCGGGCGACTACGCGGTTCACGCCGAGCATGGAGTGGCTCAGTACCTGGGGGTGCGCGAGATCGCCCAAGGCGAGGCCCAGGGCGATTACATGCTCCTCGAATACGCTGCCGGCGCCAAGCTCTACGTGCCCCTGACCCGCATGGACCTGGTCCAGCGGTGGCGCGGCGCGGGAGACGCCAAGCCGGCGCTCGACCGCATGGGAGGCGTCACCTGGTCGCGCACCAAGACGCGGATCAAAGCCAAAATGCGCGACATGGCGGACGAGCTGCTCAAGCTCTACGCCGCCCGCAAAATGGCCGAGGGCTTTCGGTTTTCCGCGGATAGCAACTGGCAGCGCGAATTCGAAGATGCCTTCGAATTCACCGAGACGCGCGACCAGATTACCGCCGCCCGGGAGATCAAGCGCGACATGGAAAGTCCCCAGCCCATGGACCGCCTGCTGTGCGGGGATGTGGGCTTCGGCAAGACCGAAGTGGTGATGCGCGCCACCTTCAAGGCGCTTGGCGACGGCAAGCAAGTGGCGGTCCTGGCTCCTACTACGGTCCTAGTATTTCAGCACTTCGAGACCTTCAAACGGCGTTTCCAGCCATTCCCCGTGCGGACTGAGATGTTCAGCCGGTTTCGTACGCCCAAAGAACTCAAAGCGTCTCTGGCAGACCTGGCGGAAGGCAAGGTGGACATCGCCATCGGCACCCACCGGCTATTGTCGCAGGACGTGGAATTCCGGGATCTGGGGCTGGTGATCGTGGATGAAGAGCAGCGCTTCGGCGTGAAGCACAAAGAGCGGCTCAAGCACTTGAAGAAGACCGTGGACGTGATCAGCATGAGTGCCACCCCGATCCCCAGGACACTACATATGTCGTTATTGGGGTTGCGAGACATGTCCGTGATCGAGACGCCGCCTAAGGACCGTCTCGCGATCCACACCGTAGTTGCCCCGTTTCAGCCCGAACTGATCCGCTCAGCCATCGAACTCGAATTAGGCCGCGGCGGGCAGGTCTATTTCCTCCACAATCACGTGGACTCCATCTGGAAGCGCGCCGCCATGGTTCAGGAACTCGCGCCAGGTTCCCGGATTGGCGTGGGTCACGGCCAGATGGGCGAGGCCGAACTGGAGAGGACGATGCTGCGATTCATGCGGCATGAGTTCGATATCCTAGTCTGTACTACAATTATCGAAAACGGTCTGGATATCCCCCTCGCCAATACCATCATTATCGAGAATGCGGAACGGCAGGGCCTTTCGGAACTGTATCAGCTTCGCGGCCGGGTGGGCCGCTCGAACCGCCGCGCTTACGCCTACCTGCTGGTGCCGCCCGATACCGAGTTGAGCGAAGTCGCGCGCAAGCGCCTGGCGGCGCTCAAGGAGTTCAGCGACCTGGGGGCCGGCTTCAAGATCGCGGCGCTCGATCTGGAGCTTCGCGGCGCCGGGAATCTGCTGGGGGGCGAGCAGCATGGCCACATCAACTCCGTGGGCTTCGATACCTACGTGCGGCTGCTGGATGAGACCGTCCGCGAGCTGAAGGGCGAAGAAGTGGCGCCGGAGATCCACTCCGCGCTGAACTTGGGGCTCGACATCCGCATTCCGCCGGATTACATTGCGGACGAAAATCAGCGCCTGCGGGCGTATCGGCAGATCGCCAATGCGGCCGACGCGGCGGCGCGCGACCGTGCCGAAAAGGAACTGGAGGACCGCTACGGCCCAGTGCCCGAAGCGGTGCGCAACCTGCTGGCCTACTCGGCGCTCAAGACCGTGGCGGAACAGGCCGGCGTAGAGGTGGTCGACCGGCGCCATAACATATTGAGTATCAAGTTCCACAAGGAAACCCGCGTAGATCCGGCGCGCCTCATGCATATCGTCGCCAAGACCAGGGGAGCGCAGTTCACTCCGGCAGGCGTATTGCTACTACCGTTGGATGGCCAAGGCGGCGCAGGCGAGACTCTGCGTTTCCTGTCGGAGAAACTCGGGCAGTTGGCATCCCCGGCGTCACCGCCGGCTTGAACCGGCCAGGCGGCCCGTCCCACTGGTAGAATGGAGATTCAGGATATGCTTCGCAGGTTTGTAGTACTCGTGGCCGCGGCTCTTCCCATGGCCGTTGCGGCGGACGTGAAGGTAGTGGAGGAGATCGCCGCCAAGATCAACAACGACATCATTACCCGCGGTGAACTGGAACACAGGCGGCAGGAGATCGAACAGGAACTGCGGCGGCAGGGCCTCACCGGCGCCAAGCTGGCCGATGCCGTCAGGCAAGCGGAACGGGACGCTCTGCGCGACCAGATCGACCAACTCCTGCTGGTGCAGAGGGGCAAGGACCTGGACATCAAGGTCGAGGCCGACGTGACCCGCCGGCTGGCGGAGCTCCAGGTGCAGAACAACATCCGGGACCCCGATCAGTTTCAAGAGTTCATCCGCCAGCAGACCGGCATGCCGTTCGAGGATTTCAAACAGCAGTTGACCAACCAGATCCTCACGCAGAAGGTGGTCGGCCAGGAAATCGGCTCGCGCATCGCCATTGCGGAACCGGAGATGCAGAAGTATTACGAGGACCACAAGAAGGATTACGTGCGCGAAGAGCAGGTATTCCTGAGTCAGATTCTGATCTCCACCGAAGGCAAGACCCCCGAGCAGGTAGCCACCGCGGAAAAGAAGGCCAAGGACCTGACGGCGCGCGGGCGCAAAGGCGAGAAGTTCAGCGACCTGGCGCGCAACAACTCCGACGACACCGAGACCGCCAAGGCCGGGGGCTACATCGGCGGGTATAAGAAGGGTCTGTTGCTGAAGCAGATTGAAGATACGGTCTTCAAGGAGAAGAAGGGCTACGTCAGCGACCCCATCAAGATCGAAAAGCCCGCCTGTTTTCTGGTTCTGAAAGTGGAAGAGCGCTACGAGGCCGGCCAGGCGTCCTTTGAGGAAGTGAAAAGCGAAGTCGAAGACCGCCTGAGGGAGCCGAAGATCGAGCCCAAGGTGCGCGAATACCTCACCAGGCTCCGGATGGAAGCGTTCCTACAGATCAAAGAGGGCTACATCGACAGCGGCGCCGCGCCGGGAAAGGACACTCGCTGGCAGGACGTGGCCCAGTTGAAGCCGCAGACCACCACCAAGGAAGAAGTCGCCTCGCGCATCAAGAACCCGAAAAAGTTGTTCGGACTGATTCCGATCCCCGGCACCACCAAGGCCGCCGCCCCGGTGACGGAAGCGGCGGCGAGGGAGCCAAAACCCGAGCGGCCGCCCAAACCCGAGCCAAAACCGCTGCCGCCCATGCCGCCCATCCGACAATGAAATCCCCCTACGTGAACGAACTCAAGCCGAGCCAGGTGAGAATCGACACCAGTTTCCTGGTTCGCTCGAAGGAGATTCGGCAGAAGAAGACCGGCGAACCTTACCTCTCGCTGCTCCTCGGCGACCGCACGGGCCAGGTGGACGCCAAGATGTGGGACAACGTCACCGACAAGGTGGTGGACAGCTTCGAGCGCGACGATTTCGTCAAGGTCAAGGGTTTGGTCCAGATCTTCCAGAACCGGCCGCAGATCACCATCCACAACGTGCGGCGGATGGACGACGCCGAAATCGATTTCGCCGATTACTTCCCCTCCTCGCGCCGCGACCCGGAGGAAATGTGGACGGAGCTGCGCGCGACCGTCGCAGCCGTCGGCAATCCGAACCTGAAGGCGCTGATGGAAGCGCTGCTGGACGACCAGGACGTGGCGCGCCGGATGCGCCGCGCGCCCGCCGCCAAGCAGATCCATCATGCCTACCTGGGCGGCCTGCTCGAGCACGTGCTTTCGCTATGCGCGCTGGCGCGCATGGTGGCGGCGCACTATCCGAACATCGACTACGACCTGTTGCTGGCCGGCGTGGTGCTGCACGATATCGGCAAGACTTACGAGCTGAATTACGAGCGCGGCTTCTCCTACTCCGACGACGGCCAACTGCTGGGCCACATGACCATTGCCCTGCGCATGGTGGCGGACAAGTTGCGCGGCCTGCCGGATTTCCCGCCGCCGTTGCGCGCGCTGGTGGAGCACATGATCCTGAGCCACCACGGGCAGCTCGAGTTCGGCTCGCCCAAGCTGCCGCAGTTTCCCGAAGCGCTACTGCTGCACTACCTGGACGATATGGATTCCAAAATGGAGTGCATGCGGGCGCTGATTGAAAACGACCGCCAGGTGGAAGGCTGCTTCACCGCCTGGAGCACCCCGCTGGAGCGCGCGGCGCTCAAGAAGGACCGGTTTTTGAACGGGAAGGCGCCGGGCCCGGAGGACGCCCCAGAGGGCGCCCCGCCGGGCCCAGAGGGCACCCCGCAGGGCCCAGAGGGCACCCCGGCGAACTCGGGTTTTGCCGGCAAACTGAGGCAGGCGCTCCAGCCCACGGAGGCGAAACAAGAAAGCTGATGCCGAAAACCACGCGCGATATCCCTCCGCCGCTCGAGCTGGCCTGCCTGAAGGCGCTCTGGTCGCTGCGGGAAGGGAACGTGAAGGACGTGCAGCGGGTCGTGGCGCAATCCCGGCCGCTGGCCTACACCACCATCATGACGGTGCTCGAGCGCCTGGTGCGCAAGGGAAAACTGGTGCGCCGCAAGGTGGGGCGGGCGTTCGTCTACTCGCCAGAGGCCTCGCGCGATGCCATGCGCCGAGTGGCCATTCACGAGCTGTTGGAAAGCTTCTTCGACGGGTCGGAAGCGGAGCTGATGCTGTTCCTCGGCGGGGCCGATCGACAGGCCGCCCCCGCCCCGGCGCGGGCCGAAGAACACGCACGCATCGACACCGTGCTGCTGTAGGTATGCAAAACATTCTGCCGGTCCTGTGTTTTATCGCCGGTTTCGCGCTGGCGTGGCTGGTGCTGCGCCGGCGCAAGCAGGAAACCGAGTCGGCCTTCAAAGCGCTTTCCGCCGACGCCCTGGCGCACAACAACCAGGCCTTCCTCGATCTGGCCCGCGCCACCCTGGCACAGACCCAGGAAGCCGCGCGCGGCGACCTGGAAATGCGGCAGCAGGCCATCGTCGAGCTGGTGGCCCCGGTGCGCAACTCGCTCGATAAAGTCGATTCCCAGATTCAGGAGCTGGAAAAGGCCCGCGCCGGCGCCTACGCCGCGCTCCACGAGCAGGTCCGCGGCCTGGTGGAAACGCAGTCGCAGCTTCGCGCCGAAACCGGCAAGCTGGTTACCGCGCTGCGCACGCCCGGCGTGCGCGGCCGTTGGGGCGAGATCCAGTTGCGCCGGGTGGTGGAGATGGCCGGCATGCTGGACCACTGCGATTTCGTCACGCAGACCGCCGTCACTTCCGAGGAAGGCCGCCTGCGCCCCGACCTGCTGGTGCGCCTGCCCGCGGGCAAGACCATCGTGGTGGACGCCAAGACGCCGCTCGACGGCTACCTCCAGGCCATCGAAGCCCCCGACGAGCAGACCCGCAAGGCGCGCCTGGCCGACCACGCGCGGCAAGTGCGCGCTCACCTGACGGCGCTGGGCCGCAAATCCTACTGGGAGCAATTCGAGCACGCCCCGGAATTCGCGGTGCTGTTTCTGCCCGGCGAGTGCTTTTTCAGCGCGGCGCTGGAGAGCGACCCCTCGCTGATCGAATTCGGCGTCGAGCAGAACATCATCCTGGCGACTCCCACCACGCTCATCGCGCTGCTGCGCGCCGTGGCCTACGGCTGGCGCCAGGAAAACCTGGCGCAAAACGCCGCGGAGATCAGCGCGCTGGGCAAAGACCTGTTCAAGCGCCTCTCCGATATGGGCGACCACTGGAACAAGATGGGGAAGTCCCTGGAGCGCGCGGTGGAAGCGTACAACGCCGCGGTGGGCTCGTTCGAAGCCCGCGTGATGGTAAGCGCCCGCAAGTTCGCCGACCTGAAAACCGCCCCGCTGGGCGTGGAGATCGCCGAACTTGAGCCAGTGGAGAAGAGCGTGCGGGCGGTGCAGGGGGAATAGGGCGGTTCTGGTACCGGCCGGTTTGCATAGAGCACCGCGGCGCCGATCTTTCGGCCGCCCTGACCGGAAGTTTCTCCGGTGGCGGATCGGTCGGCGGGTGCTCTTCGGATTTGACCATCTTCGAGTGGCATTTCAGGAACCGGAACGCCGGCGACCAGACCTCGACGCGCGGCCCCTTTCGCCTCCCCTTGCACATCTCTTCGAGCGAGTTTCGAGACGCTGCGGAAAAAGGCTGGCCGGGCAGGGCGAACCACCATCCGTGCTCGCGCCTCAGTTCAATGGCCTCGATGCCTGAGTGGTATACCGGCTAGCGACCCACGGTCGGGATTACGTAGACCGCAGGACTGGGTACTTCGAGAAGAAACGTGCCCAACGGAAGATCGTCGGCTTATAGCGCCAAGCCGCTGAACTTGGCATGAAGCCGATACCCGCTGCTTAGACCGGAACACCACTACAGGATTTCGGTGTCCGCGGCGGACGGAGTTTCGGGCGCACCGGCTTCGGCGAACGGGCCGGAGACCGCTTGCCAGCGCACCTCCGGCTCTTGGTCGGCCATGGATTCGAGAACCTCGGGGAGACCCTGGGTCCACTGATCGAGCAGAAGCCGCGCGTTCTCGACCTCGTCCAGCCGGGATTACCGGGTGTTTTCGCTCGGGCTCACGTGGTCTTCACACCTCGCACGGCCGGCCAGTGCGCGACCAGATGGCTGCGCAGCCTCAAAATGGCTTGCGACTTCAACTGCGAAATGCGGGATTCGTGCAGATGGACAACCAGCGCGATCTCGCGCAACGTCAATTCTTCGTGGTAGTAGAGGCTGAGGACCTTGCGTTCAATTTCGGGGATACCATCGATGCTTTGGGCCAGGAGCCGCTCCAGTTCAGATTTCTCGAGAAGAGTGGAGGGGAGATTCCGGCCGCTATCCGGAAGGTAGTGCAGCATGTCCCTGCCGCGCTCGCCGCCGGCGTACTCCAGGCTGGCGACGTTGAGGCCGCAGATTTCCACCAGCCATTGGTGGTACTCCTCGATTGGTATTTCCAGTTGGGCGGCAATCTCGTCTTCCGCCGGCAACCGCTTGAGGCGCTGTTCGGCCACCGCGATGGCGGCTTCGATTTGCTTGGCCTTACGGCGTTTCTGCCGCGGCGCCCAGTCCAGGCCGCGCAAGCCGTCCAGAATGGCCCCGCGGATTTTGTACTCCGCGTAGGTCTTGAGCTTGACGTTGTGACGGCGGTCGAAGTTGTCGATCGCCGAAATCAGGCCGATTACGCCCGTGGACACCAGGTCTTCCAGGCTGATGTTTTCCGGCAGGCGCTCCTGGATGCGCCGCGCGATGAGCCGCACTTGCGGCAAATGCTCCAGGATGAGCCGCTCGCGTTCATCGTCACCGATTACTTCTGCCAACGCATTCAAGTACATACACCTCTGCCATGCCGGCCCATGTTCTAGGCCGCGGCTTGCGCCCGGCCGCAGTGACCGGCGAGGATCAGTTCCACCGGCCGGCTGCGGCTGGCGGCCTCGAGATCCTCCGGGATACGCTGTCCGGTGGTAAAGAAAGACAGCGGCTTGCCGGTTCGGGAGGGGACCTCGCTCCGGATTCGGCGTATGGCACGATTTCGCGGGCCAGGTCCGGAGAAACCCCGCTGGCGGTCAGCGCCGCGTAGGCGTTGGAGAGATCCGGCGAGGTTCCCAGCCACTGCGGCGGCGCAAACGCCGATCGGGTGAGCGTGCGCCGGATGCTTTCGAGATCCCTCCTCAGCTCCGATACCTCCGTCGAAAGGCAATCGCCCGTGGCTGGCGCGGCCGGAAGAAGAGGCGCAGACGCGGCGAAAGCCTCCGCCGTTTCGCCGGCGGCCGTCTGATAGGACTTGATCTTCATGTAGGCTGGCTCCCGATCTCGATCCTCCGCGCGGGCTTCTCCACCCCGAGGGATCTATCGTCAGGCAGCCCGGTTTTCTATAGATCCCGCTTCATTGAATGTTTCCCGGCGATGGCACCCGCAGCCCGGGCGGCTGAATGCGGCCCGAGATGCGGTTCAGAATCTCGCGAATGGTTTGCGGTGCGAGCGCCAAGTGGCTGTTCTGCTCGCCGTGCTCGACCCCGGACTCCACGGCTTGCTCGAGGGAGGGATCGAGGAACCACGCCGGCAAGTCGCCGGAGCGATTCGGATAGGGTTTCACCACCGTGCGGCGGATAGCCTGGCGGACGTACTCGGTCAGCAACACCGGGTTGCGCGTGGCGCTGGTCGCCTCTCCCAGAGCCTCCAGAATGGATACGGCGTCGCGAATGGAAACGCGCCCGCGCAACAGGTTTCGCAGCACGCGCTGCACGGTGGCCAGGGGCAGGAGCTTGGGAACCAGGTCCTCGACCACCTGGGGATGCTCCGCGGTCGCGCGATCCAGCAGCCGTTTGGCGTCATGGCGCGAGAACAGCTCGTGGGCGCGGCGGCGGATCAGCTCGGACGCAAGCTCCACATCCTTGAGCGAAATCACGTATTCGCGGCTGCGGAGCGAAAGGTTATCGGTGACGCGAACGGGGGCAGCAGGTAACCGAGGTCGATGACGAGCTGCCGCCGGATGGCGGAGATGCGCCGCGGCAGCGGTGAATCCTGCGCCCCTTCGAGCAGCCCCGCCAAGGCCAGCCCCACCTCGATCGTCAGCGGCTCGATGTGCACAGGAAGATCACCGCACCGATGACGTAGTTGCCGCCCACCACGAAGCTGCCGAAGGCGCCGATCACTTCCCCCGGCGGCCGTGGTGCCGGTATTTCCGTAGAGCGGGATGAGCCGGGCGGAGGGGGTGCCGCGAAACCATCATCACGATTCTCCTGCCGGGTGAACTCCACACCGGCTTTCTGCGCCTGCGCCGCCACACGTTCGTGCCCGTTGAGGATCACCTGGGCGCCAAAGTGCGGGTGCCCGCTCATTTTGATAGTCACGTGTCCCCAATCCGGGTCCAGGATATGAAAGGAATCATGATGCACATAGGGCCAAAACCCAGTTGCCCCGCAGGGGCCACTTTTTCGGAGCGCAGTCTCCGAAAAAGCGTAGCCACTTTCCGGCGCAAAAATGCAGCCCGGTCCGCCCGGCCCCGAAAACGAATTCTGCGCCGGAAAGTAGTTAAAACCGCTTTACCGCTTCGCCCTGTGAAGGACCATCGGAGCGGGCGTTTGCGGACCCCGTCCTCCCCCTACGCCTCTCGACGGGTCCGAACCGTCCGGCGGTGGGCCGATGGCCGGGCGCGATCCGGCAGGCTCGGCCGGGGCGCCGCGTCCTCCTCGGCCGCCCATGGCTGCGCCGCCGGTCCGCTGAAGCTCGATCACGTCACCCTTCAGCGTTCCCGTGTAGGCAACGTTGGCGGCGCTGAAGGAGATGTTGGCGCCATCCGCCTTTCCAGCTTCGATCGCGATGGGCGTGTCGCCGCCACCGCCGCCGCCGCCCTCGACGGTCCCAGTGAGGGCATTCCCACGCTGCTCGAAAGTGAAGATCTGGCTGGCTCCGCCGCCGCCGAAACCCGCGAAAGCAGCCACAGGCGCGGGTCTCCACAGGCCCGTGATGCCCTCGCCCGCCGGGACCGTGCGCTCCCAAACCGCCGCTTGGGGCCGGAGCTTCACGGCTTTTGTGGAGATGGTGACGCTGGCGGGGATCAAACCGGGCGAGCTGGCCTCCACCGTGATGGTTCCCGCTGCCTTGGTGGATTGCACCAGGGCCAGGCAAAGGCCGGAAAAGGCTTTGCGCGAACTGCCCCGATCGGATTCGTGACTGGTCGGGTCGCCGTTCCCGACGCCGATCGCTTTGCCCTGGCCGGTAACCCGGAAACTCACCTGGTTGTCGGCCATCGGCACGCAGCGGTCCTGCGCGTCCCGCACCTCGACGGCGAACATCGCCACGTCCTCGCCATCGGCGGAAATCTCTTTGCGGTCGGCTGTGAGTACGAGCTTCGCCGCCGGTCCCGTGGTCTCGCGCTTGGCCGTCATCACCTGCTTGCCGTCTTTGTATCCCCGCGCCTCAATCGCGCCCGGAGTGTAACGGACGTTCCACGCCAGGTGCGAATCCTTCTTCATGTCCTTGGCGCCGAGGCTCTGGCCGTTGAGGAACAACTCCACCCGGTCCAGGTTCGAGTACACCCAGACCGCGATCTCCTTGTCCTCAAACCCCGGCCAGTTCCAGTGCGGGAACAGGTGCAGCACCGGCTTCGAACCCCACCACGCCTGGAAGTAGAAGAAGCTGTCCTTCGGAAAGCCGCAGGTGTCGATGATGCCGTACTGCGAGCTGATGTTGGGCCACTGGTAGGGCGAAGGCTCCCCGCGGTAGTCGAAGCCGGTCCAGATGAACCCTCCGGCGAGCCACGGGCGCGCGTTGCAGAAGCTCCACCAACCCTCGCAGGAGGCGCGGCCGGTGGTGGTGTAGGGGTCGTACGAGCCGACGTAGCCGTGTTCCGGGTCCATCGTGTAGATGCCGCGTGTGGCCACCGCGCTGACCTGCTCAGTGCCCATCACCGGGACCTTTGGATTGGCCTTATGGAACGCATCGGCCGCTGGATCGGCGTAGTTGTAGCCCTGCACGTCGCAGGCGGCGAACCCGAACTTGCCCATGTTATTGCCGCCGAGCGGCGCGATGGAAACCGGCCGCGACCCGTCGTGTTTGGTCGACACGGCTTTCATGGCCGTCAGGATCAGGAAGCCCCGGTCGGTGGCCGCCGTGCCTTCCTCGTTGCCCATCGACCACATGAAGACGCACGGATGGTTGCGGTCGCGCCTCACCAGGTTCTCGTACTGGCTCAAGCCCTCGGGACTCGACGACATCATGCGGGTTTCATCGAACACCAGCATGCCCAACTCGTCGGCGGCCTCCAGCAGCTCCGGAGTGGGCGGGTTGTGCGAGGTGCGCAGGGCATTGCAGCCCATCTCCTGGAGCTTTCGAACGCGGAAGTACTGCACCGCGTCCGGCAGCGCCGCGCCTACGCCGGCGTGGTCCTGGTGATTGCAGGTTCCCTTGAGCTTGACGGATCTGCCGTTCAGGAAGAAGCCCTTCTCCGCATCGAACGCGCAGGTGCGGATGCCGAACGGCGTGTCGTAGCGATCCGTAACGGCGCCGCCCGCCTCGACCTCCGTCACGAGCTTGTACAGATTGCGCTGTTCGACCGACCACAGCGCCGGCGCCTTCACCACCACCTGCTGTTCGTAGACGTGCTCTCCCCCCTCCACGATGGAGGCCGGCAGGGTGGCCACTTTCCCCACCGCCTTACCCGCGGGATCGAGAATGGTCGAGGTGACGCGCGTGCTCTCGGCGTCCTTGCCGTGGTTTTCCACCTCCGTGCGAATCTGCACCGTGGCTTCGCCGGGGCGCACCTCGGCGCGCGCGAACGTGCCCCACTTTTTCACGTGCACCGGGTTGGTCTTCACCAGCCAGACGTGCCGGTAAATGCCGGCGCCCTCGTAGAACCAGCCGTCGCTCTGGGTGGCGTCCGCGCGGACCAGCAGCACGTTCTTTCCGCCGGGGGAGGCGAAATCGGTTACGTCGAAGCTGAACGGGTCATAGCCGCCGATGTGCCTGCCGATGTAGAAGCCGTTGAAGATGACCGTGGCCTCGCGATACACGCCGTCGAACTCGATGGTGATGCGCTTACCCGCGTCGGAGGCCGGGAGTTCGAAGATGCGGCGATACCAGCCGATGCTGGTGGCGGGGTACGTCCGCCCCAGTGGATAGAACCCCTTGCTGGAGAGGGCGGGATCGTTTTGGAAGGGCAATTCGATGGCCCAGTCGTGAGGCAGATCGACGGCCTTCCAGTCGTTGTCGTCGAAGAGCAGCGTGCCGACCGGGCCGAAATTCCCGGTCTTCGAGAAGTTACCCCGGAAACTGAAGTCCTGCGCCGCGTCCGCGGCGTGACCGAAATGGAAGCGCCAGCCGAAATCCAGCAGGAGCCGTTCCCGGCCGGGCCCTGGGGCCGCGGTTGCAGGCGGCGCGTTCTGTGCCTGGGCCTCCTCGCCAATCGCCGTCTCCGCCGCCGCCACAACCGCGGCCGGCGCAGCCAGACTGGCCTTAAACATGTCCCTACGCGTCAAGTCCTTCATGTCGATCTCCAATCGTCCGGAGCCTTGCGTCGAGGCAGGTCTCTGCCTTGGGGCTCGTCGTTCAGCATAACAAATTGTTGCGGGTACCAAACGCGACTTTCAGAGCCGCGACCGTCAGGGAGCGGCCGGCCTAAGTGACATCGGCTGTAAATAAGAAGGTTCTTATTCAGTAAGTTGAAGAAAGTGGACTTACTCCGCAGCTAGTCAAATAGGGGACCAGATCCAACACGGGCTTCACAGCGCTGGTTCGCAGGTCAAATGGGGTATAATTTCTCGTATGCGTCTTCGATTCATATTCGCTCTTGGACTGAGTGCCGTCATCATTGGTCTCACCGGCATGGTGGTGGGGCAGAACCGCATGAGCTTTTCGCGGGTGGCGCCGGACGGCGGCCACATCGGGCTCGGCCTGGCGCTTCGTAAGTTGAGCGTCTCCGGGACGTTCATGCAGTGCCCGGCGCACCCCGACGACGAGACCAACGCGCTGTTCGCCATGTTCGGGCTCGGCATGGGCCTGCGTGCGATCGACCTGCAAAACAATCGCGGTGACGGCGGGCAGAACGAAATCGGTCCCGAGCTGTTCCGGGACATGGCCGTGCTGCGCACTTCCGAGCTGCTGGCGGCGCACCGCCTCGATGGCGCCGAGCAGTACTTCACGCGCGCCATCGACTACGGCTACTCGTTCGACCCGGAGGAAGTGATCGGGAAGTGGGGCCGGAAGGAAATCGTCGGCGACTACGTCCGGTTGTTCCGCACCTTGCGCCCCGACGTGGTGCTCACCATGAACATCCAGGGCCGGGGCGGGGACCGGGCCCACGAGGCCACCACGATCCTGGTCCAGGAAGGTTTCCGCGCGGCCGGCGATCCCGTCATGTACCCCGAGCAGATCAAGGAAGGGCTCCGGCCCTGGCAGGGGAGGAAGCTATACTTCGCGGGCGGCTTCGGCGGCTTCGGCGGCTCCGGCGGCGGCGGGAGAGGCGGTCCTCCCCCAACAGCGGTGAAGCTCACGTCGGTCAGCGCCGCGGCGTATGACCCGCTTCTGGGCCGCACTTACGCGGAGATCGGCGCCGACGCGCGCGGCAGTCACAAGTGTCAAGGAATGGGTGGACTGGGGATGCTGCCGGGAATGGCCGGTGGGCGGGGCGGCCGCGGCGGCGGGGGTGGTTACCAGCTCAGGGACACCACCATCTCCGGACAGATGGCGAAAGACGAGACGTCGCTATTCGATGGCATCGACACAAGCCTGGCGGCGGTGGCGCAGTTTGCCGGACCCAAGCCGCCCGAGGCGCTGACGGCCGGTCTCGAGGCCATCGTCAACGATGCGAAGCGCGCGCAGGCCGCGTTCGATGCCGGCAACGACGCCGGCGCCGCCGAGCCCATCGAAGCGGGTCTCGCCAGGTTGCGGGCGCTTCGCGCGCGGCTCGGCTCGCTGGGGCTGAGCGACTCGGCGCGGTACGAGATCGAGTTCCGCCTCGGGAACAAGGAGCGCGATTATGAGGAGGCCGTCCTGGCCGCGCATTACATGACCTTCGACGCGCTGGCCGACGACGGGCTGGTGATCGCCGGGCAGCCGGTGAGGCTGTCGATTGTGGCTGTGAACCGGGGCGCGGTTGACGTGAGCGTGACGGGCGTGGTGATTGCCGGTTTTGACACGTCCGGCCGATGCCAGCCGGAGTCAGTAAAGCAGGACGGCGTTTACTCTTGCACGGTGGAGGCGCACATCCCCAAGGGCACGCAGCCGACGACGCCGTACTTCCACGACGATTACTGGAAGAACCCGTCGAATCCGGCCATCAACATCTTCGATCCAGGCGTGCCGTTCGGCGTTCCGTTCGCCCCGACGCCGTTCCGGGTCGCCTTCCATGTGAAGGCTGGGAATGTCGAGGTCACCAAGGAACTGCCGGTCGAATTCCGCTACGTGAAGGACCTCTATTTCGGCGACAAACGGATGGAACTGAACTTGGTTCCGGCTTTCTCGGTGCGGGTGACGCCGGAGTTGGCGGTGATTCCGGTGGCCGCCGGAGCCGCGGCGAAACCCGTCGAACGCGAGATCCACGTTTCGGTGACGAACGGCACGAAGGGCGCGGCGCAGGCCAGCGTGGCGCTGGAGCTGCCGGCGGGATGGACGGCCGCTCCCGCGAGCATGCCGCTGAGCTTCGGGCACGAGGACCAGTCGCTGTCGGCCCGCTTCCAAATCACCGCGCCGGCGCAGGTGAAGATTGGCGAGTACACCCTGCGCGCCGTGGTGACATCGCCGGCGACTGGGGACGAGAAGTTCGCCAACGGATACCAGGAAATCGAGTATCCGCACGTGGAACGCCGGCAGGTGATCAAGCCGGCCGAGACGGCGCTCAAAGTCATCGACGTGAAGGTGGCCCCCAACCTCAACGTCGGCTACATCGTGGGCGTCGGCGACCAGGTGCCGCCGGCCATCGAGCAGTTGGGCGCGAAGGTGGCGTTCATCGAGCAGGACGAATTGGCCTGGGGCGACCTGTCGAAGCACGACGCGATTGTGACCGGCGTGCGCGCGTACGAGCGGCGCGCCGATCTGCGCGCTTACAATCGCCGCCTGCTGGATTACGTGGAACGCGGCGGAACGGTCATTGTTCAATACAACAAGATGGAATTCAACCAGGCGGAATACGGACCGTACCCCGCGAGGGTCAGCGGGAACCGCGTGGCCGATGAGACGGTCCCCGTCAAAGTGCTGGCGCCGGCGCACCCGGTGTTCAACTATCCGAACAAGATCGGCCCGGCGACCTGGGCCGGATGGGTGCAGGAGCGCGGCCTCTACTTCCTGGGAGAAAAGGACGCGAAGTACGCCGACCTGGTGTCGATGACGGACTCGTTCAAGGACAATCCGGGAGAGAAGCTCGGGGCGTTAGTCGAAGGGCGGTACGGTAAGGGCCGGTGGATCTATCTCGGCCTCGGGCTATGGCGTCAACTGCCCGCGGGGACCGACGGCGCGTACCAGTTACTGGCTAACTTGATCAGCCTGCCGAAGGCGGGGGCGGCGGCGGGGAAGAAGGGCAGCGCGGGGGAAGATCGGTAAGGCGGCGGAGAGCGAGTTGTGCATCCGTGATCGAGAAGATGCTACAATGTGTACAGTGAGTACGCAATATGCAAACGGTTAAGATCGGCATGCGCGAATTTCGCGAAAACCTCGCGGGTTTCCTCGAATCCGGTACGCCGCTGGCGATCATGCGCCACGGCGCGACGCTCGGATTCTATATTCCCGCACAAAAGCGAAACCGGAAGGCCGAACTGGAAGCCATGCGCGCTGCCGCGAAGGACCTGGACAAGATGATTGCGTCCTGGGGCGCCAGCGAAGACGAGTTGATGGAGGAGTATAAGGGAATTCGCCGCGCGGCCCGCGAGAAGAAACGGAATGCCAGGTAGAGCGCTGGTCGTCGATGCGAATATTCTGGTACGCGCCGTCCTGGGGAAGCGGGTGCGCGCGGTAATCGAGGCTTATGCGGGGCAGGTGCCATTCTTCGTCCCCGAGGTAGCGTACTGTGAAGCCGAAGAACACCTGGCGGCGCTGGTCATCAAACGCGGTGGCGAGCCGGGAAAGGCACTCGCGTCCCTGCGCTCTTTGGCCCGTGTTGTAGAACTGATTGGAAGCGAGGTTTACGGCGAGTTCGAAGCAGCGGCTCGTCAACGGCTGGGCCAGCTGGATCCGGAAGGCTGGCCGATTCTGGCCTCCGCATTGGCAATTGGCTGTCCAATCTGGACAGAGGACGCCGATTTCTTTGGATGCGGAGTACCCACCTGGACTTCCAACCGCGTCGAGATGTTCCTGCGCGATCCTCAGAAATAGCCGGGGATACAGGGGCACCGAATCAGGGCACTCTGTATTTGCCGGGCATGTCTCACCTCGCCGCCCGGTCCCATTCCAGGACTCTCTCGACGACGTAGTCGACCTCCTCGCCGGTCAGCTCGGGAAACATGGGCAGCGAGACGCAGCAAGCGGCATTGCGCTCGGAGTTGGGAATGGGGCCGGCGATGCGGGCCGGCTTGCCCCAAGGATAACCTTCCTGCTGGTGAATGGCGATGGGATAGTGACACTTGGCGTCGATGCCGTTGGCGGTCAGGAAATCGAGCAGTGACTCGCGATGCTCCGGCTTCTTCGTCTCGATGACATACAAATGATAGACGTGGTAGTTACCGGGTGCCTGGTACGGAAGATGGATGTTGGCGGCGTCACGGAGGCCCGCGGAGTAGCACGCGGCCCACCTCCGCCGCAGGGCGTTCCATTCGTCGAGGTGCTTCAACTTGGCGCTGAGCACTCCGGCTTGCAGGTCATCCAGGCGGCTGTTGTAGCCCATGCTGTGGCAGGACCTCTTGCCGGACCCGTGGTTGCGCAGCTTGCGGATCAGGCGGTCCACATTCTCGCGGTTGGTGACGACCGCGCCGCCGTCGCCAAAACACCCGAGGTTTTTCTGGATGATGAAGCTGGTGCACGCAGCGTCGCTCAATTGGCCGATGGTGAAGCCGTCTCCGCGGGCGCCGATCCCCTGCGCATTGTCTTCCACGATGAGGAGGCCGTGCCAGTCGGCGATCTGGCGGAGAGCCTTCATATCGGCGCACTGGCCGTATAGATGAACCGGGACCAGGGCCTTGGTCCGGGGCGTGATGGCCGCCTCGACCTTGGAAGGATCGAGGCAATTGGTTCGCGGGTCGGAGTCCACGAATACGGCCGTGGCGCCGGCGATCCAGATGGCCTCCGCGGTGGCGAAGAACGTGTTGGTGGTGGTGATGCACTCATCGCCGGGGCCAATCCCGAGAGCCAGGAAGGAAAGCCACAACGCATCCGTTCCGTTGGCGACGCCGATGGCGAACTTCATTCCGTGATACTCGGCCAGCTCTTGCTCGAACCGCTCGAGCATGGGACCCATGACATACTGGCCGGATTCCAGAACCGCGTGAATGTTTCGATCAATCTCCGATTTGAGGTTGTGATATTGGCGGACATGACCGTAGAAAGGGACGTTCATACTCTGATGATGGCACGGTCATGCGCTTCCTTGCAGCCCGCGTCGGATTTCATCACCGGGCAGACGATCTGCCTCGACGGCGGGACCACCGCCGCTCAATAGCGATTCGCAATGCGAAACGGAGAGGTCTTCGCCGTGGGCCGGAGAGATTTGCCCCTGCTTCTCAGAACTGTCTCAAATTCAAGCACTTTCCGTGAAATCGGACATCGCGATGCGTTTCGCTGCCTATAACCGAATCGGCTTTGAAAATACCGCTTGCCCGATTCTGCACTATGCATCAAAATGTCACGAGGTGTGCGTTAGAGTCGGCCGGAACGTCCGAACGGAAAGCTTTGGCCTGAATAAGGAGTAACGATAATGAGGAACGTGAGAACTGTGATCGGGGCGATCGTCGCGATCACCGCCCTATCGATCTGTGCTTTCGCGCAGAACAGTGGTTCATTCACCGGTACGGTGAAGGATTCCGAAGGCGGGGTGATCCCCGGAGCGGCGGTGACAGTGGTCGAACAAGCTACGGCTCTTCGCCAGGCGACGACTACCAACGCGGAAGGGAACTTTGTTTTCCCCCAGCTTCCGGCGGGGACCTACAACGTCACAGCGGAAGCCAAGGGATTCAAGAAGAGCGAGAACAAAGACATCGTTTTGTCGGTGGCCACCAGGGTCAGCCTGGGCGACATGGTTCTCGAGGTAGGCAGCATCACCGATACCATCACGGTCGAAGCCAATGCCGGGACGATCCAGATTCAGGCGGATTCGGGCGAGCGTTCCGGCATCGTGACCAACCGGGAACTTCGGGACATCGGGCTCAACGGCCGCAACATCGTCGATTTGGTGGGTTCGATTCCCGGCGTCAACGTGAGTGCCCTGGTGGCCAACGCGGCTTCCACGGTGACCAACATCACGGGGAGTTTCCAAATCAACGGCACGCGCAGCCTCGAGCACGAGTACACGCTCGACGGCATTACCAACTTGAACCTGGGCAACAACACGGGGGCGCTGGTGTCGGTGAACCCCGACGCGCTCGAGGAGGTCAAGATCCTGACGTCGAACTACCAGGCTGAGTATGGCCGGTCGGGCGGAGGCGTGATCGCGCTGACCACGCGCGGGGGCACCAACGAGTATCACGGCGGCGCACGGTACTTCCGCCGCCACGACAGCATGAACGCCGATTCCTACTTCAACGACCTGCGGGGCGGCCAGGGGACGTACGCGCGCCCTCTCTACCGGTACAATTTCTACGGGTGGGATTTCGGAGGCCCGGTCTACATTCCGCACGTGGTGAAGGGAAAGAACAAGCTGTTCTTCTTTGCCAGCCAGGAATATTATCGGCAACTGGTGCCCCAGGCCTCGTCGATGAACATTCTGGTGCCCACGGCGGCCGAGCGCACGGGCGACTTTTCACACTCTGTGGACGGCACCGGCAAGGCGATCAACATCATCGATCCGACCACGGGGGTTGCGTTTCCGGGCAACATCATCCCATCGAGCCGTATCTACGCCCCCGGCGCGGCAATTCTTAAGTTTCTCCCCACAGCCAACACCACGGCGGGCGGATTCGGCTACAACTACACTTCCCAGGTGCCCAGTTCCTACCCCCGGAGCGAGACCATCCTGCGCGGCGACTGGCTGATCACCGACAATGCGCGGCTGAGCGTGCGCTGGGCTTACAACCACGACGATCAGCAATTCGCGTATGGCACGACGACGGCTTCCTGGAACTGGCCGCTGGCCATCACGGACCGGAAGAACGGTCCGGGCAGCGTGCCGAGCATTTCGCTGACCAAGAACTTCGGACCCACCGTGGTGAACGAATTCGTGTTCGGAATTGGGCGGGGCGGCGTGACGATCGCGCCCCAGGGGGACTTGATCACGCGCGCGACATCCGGCATTAACACGCCGCTGCTGTATCCCAACGCCAACACGCCCGGCTACATCCCCAGCCTGAGTTTCGGCGGTATCGCCAGCGTCAGCTCGATCGCCAATACCAGTTTGTTCGGGCCCTTCGAGCAGCGCTTCCTGATCTGGCAAGTCATGGACAACCTGACCAAGGTCCACGGCTCGCACGTATTCAAGTTCGGCTTCTATTTCCAGAGCGCCTCGAATGCCAGCAACAGCCAAGCTCACGTCCAGAGCGACATCGACTTTACGACCAACGCCTCGAACCCGCTGACTACCGGCGACCCCTTCTCGAACGCCCTGCTGGGGGTGTACAACACTTACGCGCAGTGGAGCACGAAGGTGTATCAAAACTACCTGTACCACGACATTTCCTGGTATGCGCAGGACACCTGGAAGGTCAACAAGCACCTGACACTCGACCTGGGCATACGGTTTTCCTGGTTCCAGCCGGTTTACGACACCGCTGGAGATGCGGCCTACTTCGACCCCTCGGCATACGACCCCACCAAGGCGGCGCGCCTGTACAGGCCGGTCTGCGTGGGCGCCTCGACGTGCTCGTCGGGGGCGGCCACGTACCGGGCCATCGACCCGGCCACCACGGGCGCCGCGACGCTGCAGAACACGCAGCCAGGCTACTACGTGGGCAAGCTGGTATCGGGCGCCGGCAGTATGAGCAACGGGATGGTGCTGGTGAGCAATGGCTACCCGGACGGCGGCGTGATCACGCGGAAGATTCTGCCACAGCCCCGTCTCGGCTTTGCGTACGACTTAACCGGCAGCCACAAGACGGTAATACGCGGCGGCTTCGGAATCACAATCGACCGGTACGAGAGCGGCATCACGGGGTTTGGAGCGAGCAATCCGCCGATAGTCCTCCAGCCCTCGCTTCAATACGGCTATTTACAGGACATCCAGCCGGGCGGGGGCGGCATTCTGTCGCCGTTGACCGTTACCGCCGTTACCAAGAACATGAGTTTTCCGCACGTCTACTCGTACAGCATCGGCGTGCAGCGCAACATTGGGTTGGGCACGGTGATAGATGTCTCGTACGTCGGATCGAAATCGCGGGACCTGCCGCGCAAGGACAACCTGAACACACCGCCCTATGGGATAACCTTCAAGGCCTCGTCGCAGGATCCGACCAAGTTCGCCGGGGGAGTGATTCCGGCCACGGAAGCCGGATTGCCGTCGATTTACTCCACGGCGGGGGTGAGTTTCAGCGGGACGAACATTCTAGGCACGGACTTCCTGCGCCCCTACCAGGGGTACAGCGACATCACCTACTACAACTTCGACGCCGACGCGGATTACAACTCGCTCCAGGTGGGCGTCAATCGGCGGTTCTCGCAAGGTATCACCTTTGGCCTCGCGTACACCTGGTCGAAGACCATGACCACCATTTCCGACGATGGCACCATGACCAGACTGGTGAACCCGCAGTGGGACTACCAGCTCGCCAGTTTCGACCGCACGCAGTACGTCGTCGGGAACTTTGTGTGGGACCTGCCCAAGGGCAGCAAGCTTGTAGGGGGCAGTAAGGCGGCAGGCTTGTTCCTGGACCACTGGATCCTTTCGGGAGCCACCACGCTGGCATCGGGGATGCCGGCCGATGTTGGTCTCACCATTTCCGGCCAGGATGCCGGGACCCGTCTTCTGGGCACCCCGACCAGCGGCAATCTCTCGGGACAGCAAATGCGCTTTCTGTTAAACGGCAGTCCGCAAACCGGCGGGACGATCAACATGTCGGCCCTGGTGGTTCCCGGGATCAACAATATCGGCCCCTACCCGCGCACGTACCTGCGCAACCCGTGGATCGCGAACCAGGATCTCTCGGTGTTTAAGAACATCCCGTTCAGCGCCGACGGGAAGCGATACTTGCAGCTTCGCCTGGAGGCGTTCAACGCGCTCAACCATCCAAAGTTTTCGGGCTACAACCTGACCAGCAACGTGACCAACGGCGCGGGCGCAACCGGAAACAGCATCTTCAGCAACTTCACCGGCCTGGTGGCTTCGAACAATACCCGGCCGGCCGGGAGCACTCAGGTTCTGGGGACCTACTTTGGGGAGTACAACGCAGCGCAGAATATGCGCGTCGTCCAGATCGCCGCGAAGTTCTATTTCTGATGTTCCGGCGACGCCGCGGCGGCGAGTATCCGCCGCGGCGCGCGAACAGCCGGCGTGAACGCGCGTTCCGGTTTAGGCCAAGGCGCACGGCTACTGAAACCCGGTATCGTAGTCTAAGGGCCGATGTCCGAGTTGCTGCGCGATCTCCGTTTCGGCGTTCGCCTGCTGGCGAAGAGCCCCGTGTTTGCCGCCACCGCGGCGCTGCTGCTGGCCGTTGGCATCGGCGCGAACACGCTGATCTTCAGTGTGGTCAACGCCCTGTTGCTCCGGCCACTGCCGGTGTCGCATCCGGAGAACCTCGTGCGGCTTGTCGAGGTCCATCCGAACGACTTTATCACGTGGGACCTCCCCTACGATATCTGCGATGCCGTTGCTGCCAGGGACGCAGATTTGTCCGAGGTGATCTGCCAGGGCGAAGCGGATGTCGCTTCGAGCGATGGGACCTCTACCGAACGTGTGCGGGTGCACCTGGTCTCCCCGAATTTCTTTTCTTCTCTGGGCGTGCACGCCTATCTCGGCCGCGTGCTCAGTGTTGAAGACGACCGCACAGCGGCCATGAACGCCGTGCTCAGCTACGGCTTCTGGCGGAGGCGGTACCGGGGCGATGCCTCGGTTCTGGGCCGGCGCGTCATCCTGCGCGGGCACCCGTTCACGATCGTTGGAATATCGCCGGAGGCTTTCAACGGCCTGACGGCCGACACCAGCCCCGACATTCGCGTTCCCGGCGCGGTGGCTCGCTCAGTGGTCGAACCACGCGACGATATGGGCCCCGGCGCGAATCCGGTGTTCGCGCAGATCTTCGCGCGCGTGCGACAGGGTGTCCCGCTCGAGCGCGCCAGCAACCAGGCCGACGCATTGCTGCACGCGATTTACCAGGACCAGCTCGACCGGCTCTTTCCGCCGGCCAAGGGGACAGCGCCGGCAACGAGCGTAATCAAGTCCCGGCTGCGGCTGGAGCCGGTGGCCAACGGAGTATCGACCCTGCGCGCGCAGTTCTCGCGAGGGCTCGAAGTATTGATGGCCGGGGTCGCGCTGCTTCTGCTGATGGCGTGCGCCAACGTGGCGGGTCTGCTGCTGGCGCGCTCGGCTGCGCGGGCGCAAGAGTTTGGCATCCGGCTGGCTCTTGGCGCGACCGCCGCTCGGATTGTACGGCAACTCCTCAGCGAAGGGTTGCTGCTGGCGTTGCTGGGAGGCGTTGCCGGAACTCTGCTCACCCGCGCGTGCCTTCCTTTGCTGGTTCGCGGTCTGCCACCGATTCGCGACCGGGCGGCCGTGCTGCAACCGCTTGCCGTGCACATCTCCATTGACCTCCGCGTGCTTGGATTCGCCGTCTTCGCGACGTTTCTAACCGCGGTATTATTCGCGCTATCGCCGGCATTGCGTTGTGCGCGCGCCGACGTCGCGAGCGCGCTGAAAGGCGGCCGCACGACGACGCGGGGCCTGCTGCCGCGGAAGATGCTGGTCACAGCGCAGGTGGGCCTCTGCACATTGATTCTGATGGGAGCGGCTCTGCTTATCGAGACGCTCGAACACATGCGAACCATGGACGCGGGTTTCGATCGCGACCGCGTGGTGACGTTCAACATCGACACCAGTCTGAGAGGTTACAAGCCGGAGCAGGGCCGCGCATTGAGCAAGGCGCTTCTGGAGAAAACGAATGCGCTGCCGGCGGTTGCCGCGGCCGGAATGGCCTCGCGGGCACTCATGCGCGGCACCGGCATAAAGACCACTCTTGGCGCTGCCGGGATTCGCATCAGCTCGACCGATTACTTGAACTGCAGCATCAACACCGTCACGCCCAATTATTTCGCGGCCCTGGGTATACACGTGGTCGCGGGCCGCGATATCAACTGGTTCGACCGGGCCGGACGAGTGCCGCGCGGCGTGGTCGTAAACCAGGCGCTCGCCAGGCACTTCTTTCCGGGCAGGAACCCCATCGGCGCGCGCTTCGGGGGCTCGGGGCCGGGCGGCGCTGCCAGAGCCGACTATGAGATCATGGGCGTGGTGAGCGACGCGAAATACCGCTCGCTGCGCGAGCCGGTCCCTCCCACCGTCTACTATCCCGCGGTCGACGGATTCTATCCCGGTTTCAATCTGCATGTGCGCACGCCGCAGCGTCCGGAGTCGATGATCGCGCCGGTTCGCGAGGTGTTGCGTTCGCTGGACCCCGAAATGCCGATCGTCGAAGTACGGACGCTACGGGAGGAGGTGGAAGCGTCGCTCTGGCAGGAGCGTCTGCTGGCCTGGCTCTCGACGATCTTCGGTGGCATCGCGGCGTTGCTGGCTGGCATCGGTCTGTACGGCGCGCTGGATTATGCCGTGAAGTGCCGCACACGTGAGATCGGCGTGCGGATGGCATTGGGTGCGCGGCCGGCGCGGATAGCGAGCCTTCTTTCGGGCGAAGCGCTACTATTGACCGGATCGGGCGTCGCCGCGGGTCTGTGCGCCTACGCGGCGGCAGCCGTCTGGATACGCCGCGTCCTGTATGACGTTCGTTCCTGGGAGCCAGTGGTTGTCGTTTCGGTTGTGGTTCTGGTCGGGTCGGTAGCCGCGATGGCGGCGGCCCCGGCAACGTTGCGGGCCGTGCGCATCGATCCGGCACGGGCTCTTCGCGCCGAATAGGGCCATCGCTTAATGCACCAGGGCGCGAAATCCGCCCACAATCTCCCCGCGGTTCCTGGACCGCAGGACGACTTCGACCTTGTGCCTTTTCCGTCCGCCGGATGAGGCGGGATAGAAGCCCGCTACATAGTCGTAACGAACATGCTCCGCCAAGGACTTGAGAATGGTGGGCAGCACGTCCTTGGTGCCAACCGCGTCGAATGCCCGCCCGCCGGTGGCAGAGGCTAACGTCATGAAGCTTCCGATGGATTGCAGCTTGAGCAACTCCCACTCGGATTGCGGGCGGGGGTTGACGCGAACGCCGGGGAGTTTTACCGGACACAGGGCCATACCGAGTTCCTGCGCCACTTGGATGGCCTCCGCGGCTTTGACGGAATCGCCCCCCCTGGTGGATTCGCCATCGGAGAAGATCACCATCATGCGAGTGGCGTTGCCGCCAATGGAGGCGGCGTCGCGCGCCGTTTCAGCGATGTCCCCAAACAAGGGCGTGTCACCGGCGGGAACCGACAGCACGGCTTCCATGGCTTTCCTGAGCGCCGGCCCATCGCGAGTCGGCCCGGTGAGACGGACCAGATCATCGCTGAATGCGTAAATCGAAATGGCCACGTTTTCGTATTCCTTCAGCAGGTTTTCGTCGAATACATGGGGATCGAGCGTGCCGGCGAATTGCACGCTGCCGCTACAGTCGAAGAGCAGGGCAATCTCGAGGGGGACGGTGCGCGGGTAGAATCGCCCGCCCTCGAACAGACCGATCTGCTGAGGGATGCCGTCTTCGCGGATTTCGATGTCTTCGGGACGAAGGTCGGTGACGAATTGGCCCTTTTGGGGAATCACCTGGAAACGCACGAGCGCCAGGTTCGTGTCTGCGCGGAAGGTGGCGGAAGAGGGCGCGCGCGGCGCAACCGCACTGGCGCGCTTTTCCATATCGGCCAGCTTGGCGCGGATGGCGTCGCCATCCGGGGCGTCGGGCTTCCACTTCAGGTACTCACGGTATTGCTCCGCCGCGCCCGCGAAATCGCCGCGGCGCGCGAGGGCTCCGCCCAGCAATTGCCAGGTGGTGGGGAACTTGTGCTGCGTATCGAACCGCTCGGCCTCCCGCGCGCTCTTCTCCGCAGCCTCGAAGTTCTGGATGTTGTAGTTGCCGATGGCGCTAAAAACGTAGGCCTGCCAATTGCCGGCCGGGTTGAGTTTCAACAGCCGGTCCGTGGCGTTGACCAACTCCTTCCAATTTTTCGCCTTATTCTCGAGGACCACAAGCGCCTTGTAGGTCTCGACGTAGTCCGGGTTGGCTTTGATGGCGGCTTCGAGGGAACTCCGCGCCTCATCGAGTTGGTTCTGCGCCGTCTGCAATTTACCCAACTCGCACCAGGCTTCCGCATAATCGGGATCAAGCGCCACCGCTTTCTGGTAGTTGCTTATGGCCTGGTCTGTCTTCTTATTCTGGGCGGCCTTCGCCGCCTTCTCGAATGCGTCCCGGGCCGCCTTGGGTGGTGTTTGCGCCTGCACCAGCCAGCAGGCCAGTGTCAGGAAGACGAAAGCTAAGCGTCTGTCGGGCAATAAGCAATCCACTCGGCGACGATCGCTCCCTAACGGGGTGCCCTCTGGGCCCGGCTCGGAAAGCACCTCGGAGCCGCGACCGTCGGGAAGCGGTTGGCTGCGTTATATCAGAAACTCAGGCGCGCTCCCACCTGCAACTGACGCGCGGTGGAGGCGGTGCCGGTGATCACGCTGTAGTTCCCATAGCTCTTGACGGAGCCGTCGGAGTTCAACGTGGGTGCGGCAAAGGTGGCGTTCGGATTGGAGAACGTCGGCGTATTGGTCAGGTTGAAGGCTTCGCCGCGGAGTTGGAACTTGATTCTCCCCTCTTTGAAGCTGAAGGTACGGAAAATGTTCTCGTCCATGTTGAACAAGCCCGGGCCGCGCAGGATGTCCCTGCCGGTGGTCCCGAGCGTTCCGACAGCGGGGTTGGTGAAGGCGGTCCCATCGAAATACGGGGTATTGGCGTCGTGGCCGCCCAGAATCTTGACTACCGGATTGATCTGGGTCGCCGTCTGCCCTTGGCCTCCGGCATTTACGGAGTTGTTGGAGCCAAGCGTGAATGGCAGGCCGCTAAACCGGCTGAGGCTGCCGCCGATCTGGAACCCGCCGACGATCTGGGCAATCACGCCGTGGTTGAGAAACTTGTGCCCCTTGCCGAACGGAAACTGGTAGACGTGATAAAGCTGGAAGATGTGTTTACGGTCGAAACCCGCCAACTGCTTGTCCAGGGCAAACGACACCGGGTAGGCGCGGAACAAGCTGCCGTCGCCGTTGTCGCCATTGTCATTATCGATGGCCCTGGACCACGTGTAGGCGACGCCGATGATCGACCCGCCAAAGCGCTTCTTCAGATCGGTGTGCAGGCCGTTGTAGGTCATGTTGCCGAATGGCTCGATGAAGTTAAAGTCGCTCGTGTTGTATGGATAGAGCTGGCGGCCGGCATTACCCGTATTGGGGGCCGACCCGTTGATGTTGACATTCATCATCTCGTGGACGGCGTGCGTGCCCGTGTACCCTACCTCCGCCGTAAGTGTCGGGGAGAACTCGCGCTGGAAGAAGGCGTTCCAGCTCTGAATGTATCCGCGGTTCATATACTGGGGGAACGAGGGGCTAAGGGCGGTGGCCGCCAGGTACGTCGTGGGGGACGCAGTGGTGGATGGCGTGATCTTGCCCGTCGAAATGTCCGGGGGCGTCGGCGTCGGGAGGCCGGTGCGCAGCGAGGGTTGGGCAACCCCGGGCATGGTGACGAACTGGAACGTAGCCGGTTGGTTGTAATCCTGGTTGACCACCGACGGGTAAGAGTTGCGCTGGTTGCGCATATTGTCCGGATCCACCGTAATTCCGTAACCCGCGCGAAACACCGTCTTGGCATTCAGACGGTAGGCCAGGCCCAGGCGCGGAGCGAAGTTCTTTTTGTTGGCGCTGGCACCCGTGTCCCACGGCACACCACCCTCACCGCCAATCAGGACAGTGTCGGTGGCGAGGTCGTACCGCACCGCGCCGTACCAGTTGTGCGCGAAGATCGGATAGTATTCCCAGCGCAGACCGTAGTTCAGGGTCAGGTTGCGGGTCACCTGCCACTGGTCGCGTGCGTACAGGCCCCAGGTCGAGAAACGCAGCGCGTTGGGGTTCTGGAACTGGGTGATCTTGCCCATACGGCTGGGGTAGCCCAACAGGAACTGCGCCCAGGAGTTGGCCGGCACGCCGTTGAAATTGACCGCGGCGCCGCCATTCAACGCCGTCAGGTCGCCGTAGAAGCCGAACGTGCCACGCGCCGTGCCGAAGGTCCCGCCCTGCGGCTGGAAGTGATTGAGCGCATATTTCTCGTATTCGAAGCCGAAGCGCAGGTTGTGCGCCCCGTGGATCTTACCCAGGTTGAACGCCGTGGTGTACTGGTTGTCGCGGAACTGGAACGGGCTGCCAGTATTGGTATTGCCGATGTTGGCGATGCCGGTGGTCTGGAACCCCGGAATGCCATAGTAGTTCGGACCGATGCCGTTGGTGCCCGGAATTTTCAACACTTGCAGGCCGTAAAGCCCGTCCTGGGGATCACCATCGGCGCCGATGTTCTGCCGCGTGTACCCGACGTTGCCGTCCAACAGCAGGCTAGGCGAAATGGTATACGTGAATCCCGCCGCGGTGGTCTGGACCCGGCCGCCCGCATGGACGGGGTTGCCTCCGCCAAACGCGTCGCCTGCCGCTGCGCCCAAAACGAACGGTGCGACGATATTCATCGGCGAAAGGCTGTAGCGCCCCCAGACCATCAAGTTGGCGGTGGGGTTGTAATTGACCTTGAAATCCCAGTTGTTCCGGTTATATTGCGTCCCGCCGTAAGCATCGTAATTGTTGGTGTATGCAGTCGGCCGGGTCAGGGCAGGCAACAGAGCCGTCAGCGTCGCGGAGGCCGGGTCGATCCGGTTGGTGGGAACGATGTTTCCGGCAAGCGGCGTGCGGCCCGTGCCGTTCGCGTTGCCGGTGAGCGGATCGTAGATGGTGACGCCGGTGGCGCTGAAGTCTCCCGTCCGCATGGCCGCCGTGGGGAGCGTCAAATTCGTGGTGGCGGCGTACTGGCGGCGCTTGGTGCCCTGGAGGTCGGCGAAGAAAAACAATTTGTTCTTGCCGTGGACGATCTTCGGTATCCAGATCGGTCCGCCCACCGCGAATCCGTACTGGTTGAAGATGTTCTTGTTCAGCGGGCTGGTGTGGCTGAAGTAGTTCACCGCCGTCATGTCGTTGTTCTGGTTGTACTCGAACACGGCTCCGTGCAACTGGTTCGTCCCCGACTTGATCTGGACATTCACCGCCGCGCCTCCCGCTGCGCCCTGCTCGGCGTCGAAAGAGTTGGTGGTGATGTTGACAGTCTCGATGGATTCGGTCGGCGGCACGTAGGCGATATTCACCGGCAGCCACGGGTAGGCCACGACGGCGCCGTCGATCTTCGTGCTGTTGCTGGTAGAGGAGACGCCGTTCATGAAGAGTGTCTGCGCGCGCTGCGGATTGCCTGCCTCCGAGTTAGCCTCGCGGCTGGCCGGTATGCCGGCGCCGGGGACCAGGTACAGCAGGCTCTGGAAATTCTTGCCTTCGCCGCCGGTATAGGGCAGTTCCACCACTTCCTGAGACGAGATGTCCGCGCGGACATCCGCTTTGTCGGTCTGCAGGATGTTGGCCGAAGCAAGCACCTCGATGGTCTCGCTGGTGGTGGCGATTTGCAGGGCCATATCGACGCGCCGGACTTCGTTGGCGTTGATCCTGACCTTGTCCGCGACCACCGTCTTGAACGACGCGGCCGTGAACGTGATCTTGTAAACCCCTGCCGGAAGGTTGCTGAAAAGGTAGGCGCCGCGTTCATCGGTGTTGGCCTGCCGGGCGACGCCGGTGTCCACATTCAGCGCCTCCACTTTGGTTCCCACAACGGCGGCAGAACTGGGATCGGTCACGTTTCCGGTGAGCGACCCATAAAGAACCTGGGCGTTGGCAACGCCGCACGCGTATACCAGTACCAGCAGCGCCACGGCGTAGCGGATGGCAAACAAAACTCCGTTTTTCATTTTGCTAACCTCTTTCGGTCGCGAGAATGCACTTCGTTTGGGCTTCAAACTATATATACACCTTCGCCCAAAAAAGTCAAGCTTATCCGATTCTGGCGATTTCCGGGCGAAGGCCGGCTCGTCGTCTAGCGCCGCGCGCTCGGATCACCTGTGGGTCGTGGTGCATGGTCCTCCTTGCCGGGAGGGCCGAGCAATTCGCTGAAAATGGGCTTCAACGCATCCGCCCAGACCTGGTAGCCCTGGATCGTGGGATGGAGCTTGTCGCCGGCGTTTATCATGCCGTCGAACAGCTTGCCGTCCTGATCGGCCAGCCTGTAATTGACGTTAAGATAGCGGACCTGTTTGCCATCGGCGAGTTTGGAGAGATTTTCGTTAATCTTATCGATCACGGGCATCATCGCCATATTGTCGTTGCGAGGGAAAATGCCGGTCAGGACGATGGTGGCGTCGGGGGCCTTCGTCTCCATGATTCTCAATATGGCCTGCATGCCCCTGGTGATATCCGCTGCTTTGGCCTCATCGCCGCCCGGGGAGACGGTATTGCCAACGTTATTGGTTCCGGCGAGCAGAACAATGATCTTCGGGTTGACTCCATCCAGTTCCCCATGGTTGAGGCGCCAGAGGATGTTTTGAATGGTATCGGCGCCCCAACCGAAATCGGCTGCATTCCAGCCGAAATAGTTCTGGTTCCAATTGGCCAGTAAATCCGGGTAATCGGTAGCCCCCCAGCGGCGGGTGATGGAGTCGCCTTCAAAATAGATGTCGATGCGGCCCTTCTTGGCTTTTTCCAACAATTGGGCATGGGCGGTCAGAGAGTTCTGGTCGGTTCGGGAAACGGGTTGATCGGCCGGAACCGAGGCGGGCGGCGCCGTGTGTTGGATGAACCTATCGGCCCACGGAATGAAGTACTTCCAATTGGGACCGTCGGTGTGTCCGCCGTCATGCTGGCGCCAGGCGAGTTGGCCGTCGAGCAGGCTCACGTTGACCGCCGGCATTTTTTCGGTGCGATAGTCATCCGAGGTCCCCAGGTCTTTGGCGCCCAAGAGCCTGAATACCGGCCCGGCGGCGACGGCAGCCATGTAGCTGCCCCGGTGGTCCAGCCACTTCGAGTCGCCCTTCTCCGGCACCCCGTAACTGATAAAGGTGGGGCGCGGCGCGCACAACGCGATCAGCTCGTGAGCGTCCACAGGCAGGTCGCCGGCATTCTTGCTGCCGAAGGCGGCTTCAGCGGCGCCGTACTTCAGGAAGTTACCGGCCATCCAGTGGTATTCGCCAGCGCCCGTGAGGTTCTCGACCGCTTCTCCCCAATTGCGGCGATGCAGTTTGGCGCCGCCTTCGCCGGAAGAACCGACCAGCACAAGGGCGAAGCGGGTGTCGAACGCCATGGTCACAAGAGCAGCCTTGCCGTAGCGCGAAACACCTTCGATGCCAACGTGTTTGGCGTCCACCGCCGGATTGGTTTCCAGATAGTCCAAAGCCCGGGATGCACCCCAGGCCCAGGCCCGCAAAGAGCCCCAGTCATCCGGCTTGCGGGGTTGGCCCTTGTTGACCAAGCCGATGATGCCCCCGGTCAAGCCCGCGCCGTTGTCGGCTTGAATGCTGGCGGGGACGATGTAGGCGTAACCCCAGCCATCGGCGACAAGCTGTTGGGTGGCGGGC
>Ga0187877_1000073_pt1 | contig 129352 bp, 154 predicted proteins | sample June2016WEW_17_1_3_FD_132430 | JGI IMG/M metagenome (GOLD analysis project Ga0187877, IMG submission 132430) | Peatland microbial communities from SPRUCE experiment site at the Marcell Experimental Forest, Minnesota, USA - June2016WEW_17_100 | ecosystem: Environmental > Terrestrial > Soil >...
ACGAAACGCGTACTGTGCCAGCGTTCGACCACCCTCTTCCGCTTTGGGCGTCGAACGCTGGAACAATACGCGTTGCGTAGCCCCGAAGTCGTCCCGCCGCGTATTGTTCCAGCGTTCGACCATCCTCTTCCGCTTTGGGCGTCGGCCAGCCCGCCAGCAGCTTCGCTTGGTTCTGTAGTTGTTCGCCCTTCTTGCCCCCACCGCGCTCCGCAAAACTCTTCAGGTTGGCAGTCCGGTAATCCCGTTCCGCTGGTGTCGCCCACGCCGCCAAGGACGCCTGAATCGCCAGATCCTGACCATAGCCCTTGCGCAGTCGCGCCTTCCCCGCTGTCTGGTCTGTGTCGTGCGGTGCCGGTCCTGTCGGTGTCGCCCACGCCGCCAAATTCGCTTGACTGTGCAGCGTGTCCGCTTGCCCCCGATGTGCTCCCGCACATTCCGAGTCCTCGCTGCGTGGCGTGCTCCAGCTCGCCAGCATCGCGTAGTCGTTCAGGTTCGAGGATTGTGCGATCCCACTTGGTCTCTTCGAAACGAGCGCACGTTTCGCTTGTCCGCCGCCGGTCATATCGCTCACTTGCGGACTCGGCCAGCCGGTCAGTGTCGCCGCATTGCTCAGGTCGTGCGGAAAGGAATGGTTGTCTGCTTCTGTATTGCCCCGCAGCTTGTCGTCGTGTGTCTGCGGCGTCGGCCACGCACTCAGCGGCGAAGCCGCCATTAGCCCCACCGCAGGTGGCGCAGGTGGCGGTGAAGTAGAGGCGTTGACGGATGTGCGGAGCGCCGACGCTGCACGCTCCAAGTACCGCCTTCCCAACGGCGTACTCTTGTGCTTCCAGGTCAGTTTGAACAAGGTCGAGCCAGCCATGTCCAATCGCGGCACTAACCTGCTCTCCAAAGATTGTTGTAGGGTGACACTGGCGGATGAGTCGTGCCCAAGCAGGCCAGAGGTGACGAGGGTCTGCAAACCCTTCGCCTTTGCCCGCTGCGCTGAAGCTCGGGCAGGGGCAACTTCCGGTCCACACTGCCCGGTTGTCGTGCCATCCGGCTTGGCGCAGGGCGAGGCTCCAGAATCCGCCTCCGGCAAAGAAGTGGCATTGGGTATATCCCACAAGGTCATTTGGCTCGACATCGACAATGCTCCGTTCATCCACATCTCCCGGTGCAATTGCATTGGCCCGAATTGCTTCTCGCAGAATCTCTGCTTTCAGCGTGTCGATCTCGTTGTAATAAGCAGCCACCCGCATAGCCTCAGCCTCAGTGTTGCATTTGTTCAATGCACTGCAACTCCGTCGCGAAAAGAGCGTAACGGGTCATCAGCCACAATAAAAATCTGTAGCTCAAGGCACGCTGCTAGAAGTGAGTTATGCCGCTCTTTCGGCCACCTTGGTCGCCAACCAGTTTTCAATATCGCTGGTCAGCCACCCGGTGGCGCGCTGGCTCAATTTGACGGGCAGGGGAAAGGAGCCTGCTTTTTGGAGGGTGTAGATGGTGCTGGCACTCAGGCCCACCATGGCCAGAACCTGTTTTTTGCGCAGAATCATGGGCCGCTCGTGTAACTCAATTTTTTTCTTCATTGGGATAACCCCAGAAAGAATCTAGGTCGATTATTCACGCTTTTTAAGGGTTTGCAATTGCGATTTAAGAAACAAGAACTATTGGTAGAGCTACGGTTTAAATGAACAAAAACGGCGAATAAAAAACAGCCGGTCAAGAGATTTTCTTCTCACGGACCGGCTGTTTTTTTGAACGATGCAAGAAAAAATGCCTTCACGCAACGAGGCGTATCCTGGACGAAATGCTGTTACGCATTTCGTCCAGGGCATCCGCCCACGCTTGCATCATTTCTGCCCGTTGATCCAGATACTGGGCGTAGTTATAAGCGCGTTCCGTGGCATTTCCGTTCAAGTGGGCTAGTTGTGTTTCCACGTATTCCCGAAGGTATCCATGTTCGCGCAACCAGGTTGAAGCGATTCCTCTCCATCCATGGCCCGTCATCCGTTTTCTGTATCCAAGCCGTTCCAGCATTTTCAAAAGCGTATTCAGCGACATGGTTTCATAACGAAGGGTCCGGATCTTCGGAAACAAGTAGGGAGTATTCCCTGTCATTCTGTAGAGCTGTTCCAGCAGCTGGATGGATTGTTTGGCCAGGGGAACGATATGAACGGTTTTCATCTTCATGCGTTCTCCTGGGATGCGCCATTGTTTTTTCTCAAAGTCGATCTCCTCCCAACGGCCTCCGATCAGTTCTCCAGTGCGCACGAATGTCAGGCTGAGCAGTTCCATTGCCATCCGGACTAGCACATTGCCGCCGTAGTCTCTGATCTTGCCAAGCAATTCCGGCACATCTTTTATCTCCAAACGGGCAAAATTCTGGGCAGTCTTTCTGCTCAGGATGTGTTTCGGCCGGATTCCAGAAGCCGGATTCACATCGACAAGACAGCAATCGATGCCGTGTTCATAAACTTGGCTGATGTGCTGCAGTTCGCGCAGAGCAACATTGTGGACTCCTCGCCCGTCCACTCCTTGGATCAATCGGACAATATCGGCGCGGGTAATTTTCTTGGGATGCCATTTCCCGATGACTGGAAAGATGTCGGTTTCGAACCGGCGTTCAGAAGCGAGGGCATAGCGCGCATTTTTATCTTCTCGCCACCACGCCAGCCATTGGCGGGCGAGTGCTTCAAAGGTGAATCCGTTGTCTTTTTCTGCTTGGGATTGCAGTTCCTGTTTGGCCTTGACTTCTTTTTTGGCTTCTTTCCGAAGGGCCATTGGGTCGACGCCAGTTGCCAGGAGAGCCCGAGCCTGGGAGTGGAGAACCCGAGCGTTTGCCAGTGATATATCTGGGTACTTCCCGAGCGCCATTTCCTTTTGCTTACCTTCAAACATGTATTTCCAGCGCCACAATTTGCCTCCCTGGGGGGTGATCAGGAGGTGCAATCCGTGCTGGTCGGTAAGGCGATACGGCTTGAGATTCGGCTTGGCTTTCTCGCATTTCAGGTTGTTCAATTCGCTCAAAGTGCCCATGTTTACTGCCTTTCCTCGACTTTTTGTGTTTTTTAGAAATACCATGTTTTCAAAACATGGTATTTCTTGCGATCAGCCCTAAAAATACCATAAAAAAATCGCTGTTTCGCAAAGAATCTCTTCACGCTTCGCTGTGCTTATTGAACAGGAGGCGAGCCAGAAGATTTCTGTAAGCGTTAGATTTTATGGGAGATATATTCGGAAGAAGCGTCGAGGAACGTCGAGAATGAACGAGAATGTAGTGATTGAAAAGCTGCCCAAATTTTTTGAAAGTGCATCCGATTTATCTTTATTATCAACTATTTACAGTTTAAATAACGAAAATACCATGAAAAATACCAGGGAGCCTAAAAACTAAACACGTAGGGGCCGCAATCAGCGGCCCCTACGTGTTTATTCCCTCTAGGTGGGGTCTTGGCGTTCAGCCAAAACAGCATGTCGTTCAAGCGTGCTTAGAAATGTCTGCAGTTCGGAGACACGAAAACGATGAGTGAATTTACCTGTTCTTCCCATAGGGAAAGCAATGGAAGGCAGGCGTCCTTCATGCGCCATCCGACGCACAGTCAACGACGAAAAGCCAAGATACTCAGCCGCTTCGTTGGCATTGATAAGAGGCTCAAGTGGCTGGTTCGTTCTAAATTCCATACACAATCTCCTCCCCTGTTTGGATCAAAACATCGAGATCTTTCTAAATTCCACAACTTAACCCTTTTTGAACCGAAATGCAACACTTCTTGACTGAGAATCACAATTTATTTCAAAAATCGTAGGAAAAAAGACAAAAACGATAAAAATATATCGAATCGATTACCGAGGAAATGGCCAATTGCACAGAAGGAAAGGCAGTCCAGAATCTGGACTGCCAGAATGAAGTTCGTTTTTTCAGGCAACTTCTTCCGGGGAAGCAGGTACCGGAGCAGGTGCCTCCTCGTTTGCAGGAACGCTTGGCTTCTTGGTCCGTTCCCGTTTTTTCATTGGTGTTGCTGCCTTATAAACATAGATGGTTTTCTTGCCTTCCGGGCACGATACTCGCAGCGTGAGCTGGTTATCCTGGCTGTATTTTCGAATCGCATTGGCAGCCCGAACGGCCAACTTGTAGGAATCGAAATCCTCCACAACAACGCGCGGCAAGTGATCTGGGCCAAGGGCTGCATTCACAGCCGCATCGATCAAAGTTTTGTATTGATCAATCAGCACCTTGCGCGGGAAAGCCGCAGTTTGATCCATCATTCGCATTGACTTATCTCCTCCAGACCGTTTTTGATACGGAAAAATCATATCGCACTTACCACAGCGATTGGCCTTATTTCATGGAAGGCCGCAATTTTCCTGTAAAGCAGGCGAAAAAACCGTTTTCTACATTTCAAAAGCCCATTGCCGCTATTCCGTAAACATTTCGTCTGGTGGTTCCTGGTTGGTTTTTTGCGGCTTTTCTCCAAATTCTTTTCCGATAGTTTCAAGAACAAGTTGGAACTGGTCCTGCCGAATCAGGTAACGGTGCTGAATCTCAAATTCCCGATCAAGCAGCCCCTTGATCTGGTCTTCCGACAGATTCAGTTTGCGCTGTACATCAAACAGCATGACTGCATCGTCAAAAGAGATGTGAATCTTCGGATCGTGGCCTGGCTGTGTCTCCCATGATTCCCGCTTGCTTTTTTTGCCGCTTTTTTTCCGCAAACTGCAATCAGCCGCATGGCCATTCAAAACGCGGCATTCCGCACAAAGATTGTCCTGTTCTGGAGGCCGCTGTGTGCCTTCATGGCCGTGTCCACGATTGGGCTCGGTTGATACATGGAGCGTGCCCAGATCCCGCTTTGTTTTCTCCTGAGCGTGGTCTACAGTCTTTTCTGGAGGCAAGAAGGCAGGTTCCTGTGTCGGCATTTCTTCGTCCACGTAGACGCCGCCCAGCTCTTCTGGCCAGCCCCGACGCAATGCCAGAGCTTCGGCACATTTTGTCAGCTGATTGACCGGCATTTTGCCCCACATCGCATTCGGTTCGAATTTGCCGCTTTGCTTATCCTTGCGTGTCTGCACAAATTCGCGATAGTAGGCAGTTGCGCCAAATTCGTGCCACGCGCTGTCATTCTGCGAGAATTTTTTCACCCACATAGTGACGCGCAGATCCACCTTGCCACTGTCTTCTACCAGGGGAAGTTTTTCCGAAGGCATATAGACGCCCGTGCGGTTGGCAATCGAGCGATAGCCGTCGATACCCGTCTGGATGGTCATCTTCTCGACGTAGGCGTTTTTTTCTAGGTCCCAAGCTGAACGCTTCACGGCGTGAATCTGCCGCTGCAGTGGATCAAGATGGCGCACCCGCGCCACATGACAAAAGAGCGCAAATTCTTCGTCCGAGAGGCCCGTGGCCACGGTGCGTTTAATCAGTTCAAGATTCTCCGGGCGCTCCCAATCCTGATTGAGGGTAATCGCGCCTTGAGGTTTCGCAATTGTCATTGCCGTTTCAACCATTCGACACCTCTTTTGTAATCTGTACCAACTTCGGTTTTTTGCTGTATGGGCACAGATCGAAATATCCGCACCAACGACTTGCGCATCCCCACCAGTTTTGGTTTGCTGGCATAAAAACACCCGTTCTCATGGCATGGATCAAATTTGTGAACCGGTTCAAAAAAACCTGCACGTCATTCATATCCCGTGTCGTCCCCGTGGGCACGTATTTCACCATGGGTTTGGCCGCGTTTGACCGGACCAGATAATCCAGCACCATTTTGTCGGGCAATTTCCTGTCCACCACATAGGAAGCCATCGCATAGGCGGTCAATTGTTCGGAATCGTCTGCGGTTCCCGCTTTATCGTTCCCATCCATGAACGACGGAACAGGCGATTTTGCCGATGTTTTCGTATCGCGAATCACCAGCAATTCCTTTTCCCCATCGTGCTGGATTTCCTGAACATCCTGTTCGCCCACAAAATCAATTCCCGTGCGCGCAGCAGCATTGAGGGACCGTGCCTGGGCATGCAGCAATTTCGCGGCGGATGGATCGGGCATATTCTCGGCCGCCAGATGGAATTCTTTTGCCCGCGTGCGCAAAAAAGAATCCATGTCCACGGAAAATCTACGCCGTGTACGCACCGCCTGAATTTTCGGTGCCGCCTCGTCATGGTGCAATCCGGACAAACAAACCGCCTTGTCTTTAGCCTCGCCCAATACTTGGTCAAGGCTTTTGCCCTCTTTTTTTTCTTCCTGGTCCAGTTCAATAGGTTCGTTTTTTTGTTCCTCATCGAATTTTGCTGCGGAAATTCCCAGCACATCTTCGCGCCGCAGCAATTCGCCCGTCTCGATTTTGTGATCAAGATCCTGGGTCACCGACTCATCCGTGGATTTGCCCACCAGCAAAAAGGCATTCGGTGGGGATTTAATGCCCAGAATGTAGCGGAACAGAAAACGCTGACCGCAATCTGCCGCCATATTCAGCGCAGAAACGTGAATCTGCTGCCGCTGCTTGGCCTTGGGCGTAATTGTTTCGATGGGGGGAACAATGGAATCTCTCATAAGAATCGCCTTCGCCGTTCTTGGGTAATCTGAGAGATAGTCCGAACTGATTTTTTTGTCTACGGTAAAAAATGGTGTAGACGCAAAGCTGTGTTTGTCCTATGCTGCGCGCATGGAAAAGAAACCAAAGCTGGCCAAAGAGGGAAAGCTCAGCAAGGATGATCCGGAGTTTTATTCAAAGATTGCGGCGATTGCGGGGAAAAAACTGGTGCGCAAGCATGGCACAGAATATTTTTCTAAATTAGCGGCCAAGAGCCATCCTCGGGATCACTATAACGGTGGTCGTCCGCCCAAAAAAAAGGTGGCATAAAGATCTGTTTAATGCACTCAAACTGCATTGCTACATTCCATCACCCAAGCAAGTTTGAGAGATTTCAGGTTGCATCTGTTCGATGTACTTAAACTGCGTTGCTACGCGGTACTCTTGACAGAGTGGGGATTTTATGATGTTGCATCTGTTCGATGCACTTAAACTACGTTGCTACCATGAAAAACGCAAATAGGGCTTGACAGATTTTCAGTTGCATCTGTTCGATGCACTCATACCGCATTGCTACGGCCGATGAACTGCCCGGTCTGGTGGTGGACAAGTGTTGCATCTGCCCGATGCACTCAAACTGCATTGCTACAGTGGTCGAAGGAGATTGAAAAGCATGCGTTTTAGTTGCATCTGCCCGATGCACTCATACCGCATTGCTACCATGGCGGGGAAGCTGCGCGCTGGATCGAGCAACAGTTGCATCTGCCCGATGCACTCATACCGCATTGCTACGAGCAATGTGCAGGGATAGGATCGCCATCTTCAAGTTGCATCTGCCCGATGCACTCAAACTGCATTGCTACGAGAGCGACTCGACAGAATGCCGGCTCACGTAAGTTGCATCTGCCCGATGCACTCAAACTGCATTGCTACTTCTCTTGCGCCATGCAACGTCAACAACAATAAAGTTGCATCTGCCCGATGCACTCAAACTGCATTGCTACGATTCACGGTTGATAGCCGTGAAGGGGACTCTGTTGTTGCATCTGCCCGATGCACTCAAACTGCGTTGAGACTGGCTTCTCCGCGAACCTCTCGCATTTTGTCGGTTGCTCCTGGTTCGCGGAAAGAGTCTACTCTTTGCTTCCACCGTGCAACGCTTTTTCCGCCAACGCGGGATCGCCGTCAAAGCGCACCAGATTGATGGCCGTATTGTGATCCTGCTTGATCTCCCGTCCACATCCTTCGCAGTTGAACTTCTCCTTTTCGTTCGACGGATTCAGATGGTCGCAGAAATGGCAAATACGCGTGAGGTTGATATTCTCGTGAGCCTCCACCGCATATCCATACTTCACCGCCGTGTTTTTCAATATACCGATGAATTTTGCGGGCGCTACAAACTGCCGATATTTCTGTGACCGCTTCAAACTCTCTGGATCTTCATTATCGTGCCGTTGTGCTACCTTGGATAGAAAACTGTCCTCCACAATCAGCCGTTCGATTCCCTTCTCTTTCAGATACCGGCAAATGTCGTGCGCCACCTGCGCATGACCGTATTCCACCCGCTTGGTCGTTTGATCAAAATAAGCCGAAGTCAATTTCCGAACTTCCTTATTCTTTTTCTCCCAATCGTTCACAATCTCCAGCACGGTTGGGTCATCCATGAATTCCAGCGCCACTTTGTGCAAGCCATTACTCCCAGCCTTTTCCAGCCACGCCGGAGTGCGTTCGCCCAAATGTTTGCGCAGCAGGATTTTAGCTGTGTCTTTCAAATAATCGCAGCGTGCCGCTAACGCCATGCGCGTCTCAATAATGCCCGGAATCGCCTCTCCTGGCTTCCACTTGGGATGGAGTGCGGTAATATGGTGCTTCTCCCAGCGGGTAGGGCCAAGATCAATGCGGAAGGCTGTGCGATCCTTGTGATCCTTCGGAGAACGCTGGAAGTCGATCATGGCTTCCCGAATCGTCTTGGTTGCCGGTTCGTAGAGCGTAGCAAAGCGGATGCCTTCCTCGGTGCGCCGCCAGCCAATTTCCAAGCCGGCCGAAAGCACGGCAGCAGGTTTGGGCACCGGTCGTTGCAGCTCCACCACCAGGCACAGCCAAAGCTTGCCATCCTGATAGATCAACTTCCATTCCTTCAAATGAGAGTTGGGCGGCAACGCCCGATGTTGCAGCACCGCAAAGCGGAAATCATGCCGGGTTTTCTCCGGTTCGTCCCCAGGGATAGAAATCGTAGCTTCCCGCATCCTCCGGTACTCGACTCTCTTCCCTGTCATCTCTTTGTGGCCTGTTTCGGAAGGAGGCAACGGTAATCCAAAACTGAGTGCCGGTACGCCACTTCCGGACTCAAGCAATGTTGAGTCCACTCCGGCTTTGTTAAAGTAGTAATGCACGCCCCAATTGGCCGCTTTGGGGCTGTCTGGATACTTGAGCAATGGCCAGCCTTCCGACCAGGGCGCTTTGGTGGTTTTACGCCGGTCCAGCACAGCTTTAAAAGCGCCTACGGTTGGCCGGATTTCAAAACGCCGCAGCCCTAGCGCCACCGCTTCTCGCTCAGCAATCGCCGCAAAGTCGTTCATAAACTCATTCAGCGGCGTGTACTCCGCTTTGAACTGCTCGGCAAAACCAACCACTTTTTCCAGCAATCCATCGGGTACAGCACGTTTCTTTTCAATCCGTCCGCGCAGCTCCCCAACAAAACTCCACAAACCGTCAATGCCCGGCATCTCGATCTTCAGTTTAGCCGGATGCCGCATCTTTTCCTTGGTTCTGGCTCTTCCCAGCATCAGGTTGAAGGCATCAATTTCGGGCAAAATCGTGTTGTTCACAAATTCGATAATCTCTGCCGTCGGTGCTGGAGAACACTTGCGCCGGGCATCGCGGCAGAGCCATGCCAACCGGTTCCACAATGCCTTTTGCCGCCCAATACAATCCTTGAGCCACTGCGGCAATCCGGTGCCCTGCTCCGATTCATCGTCAATGCTGGTATTGATGCCTGGATGCGTAAAATAGGCTCGATACTTGTAGATTTCGTTCGTCCACCCATCCTCGGCTGGAAACAGGCGCGGAGTCTTCGCCATACCACCCATATGCAAAATTCCGGGTTGCTTTTCATTGGCGGATAAAACCCCTTCGCGTCTCTGTTTCCGCTGCAGTCCTCCAATCGTCATCAAACGCAACTGCAAATTCAAACCCTTTTCCAAAAGAAGACCCTCGGGCAGAGCCACGGGCGGAAGCTTCGCAAAAACCGCCGTCCGCGCCACACTGTCAAAAACAATACTGCCATGGGTAAAAGCCTTCGTCGTCTTCAGCGAAGAATCCTGCGGATACACGTAAAGTGTTTTGTCCTGGTAGGTCAAATGATCTATCATTCCGAATCTCTCCTCGTTTCCTCATCCTTGCAAACCACATACTGTTTTCTCGTATTGTCGTACATCATTGCTTTGGGGTGCAGCCTCCGGAAATTGCGCAGATCAATCGATGCCTGCGCAATCGACAAATCAAACTTGCGCATCAGATGGCACCGGTTGATGAACCCGAAAATGCGCAGGGTTTCTTCAATCCATTCCATCCGGTAATTTTCAAACCAACGCTCTTTCATGCGGTCTCCGCATCATTCGATTGGCTCTTCAGCTCTTTCACGTAACGCAAAAACGCCGCCAGAACCGCAGGCTCCAGATAGACCTGGTTTGTCTTGCGGATTCCGTTGGAGGCATACAGCTCAATCTGCCAGCCATCAAAGGCGGCATAGAGCCCATCGCCCAAGTAGGTGTCTTCTTCCATCACGCGTCCGATTCGTTCTCGCTTCGTTCGGCAACTTCTCGGTCCAAATCCGCACGAAAATCCCGAAACTCCTGCATCAGTGCTGCCGCAGCGCCGTCAGGAAACTCCGATTTTTTAAAGAATTTCAGGATCATGGCATCGGCTTCGGTGCGCGCCGCCATCTGCAGAATGTCCATCGCCACCTGCCGCGCATCACTCATCGAAAATTGAGCGATCATGCCTTTTTCGTTCGAAAGCTGCACGTAGGGTTTATGGTCGCGTACAGCCACAACTCCATTCACCCAAAATTGACTGGTTTTTTCTGGATCGTGTGCCATGCGCGCAATTATAGCGCTTGCCGCGCAGGCAATAGCGGCTTCGCCGCAAAATTAAATGGGCCGCCCGCTACCGCGCGGACGGCCCGTATCATCGACGCCGGAGTCGAACCGGCGACATTCTGATTAGAAGTCAGACGCTCTCCCAACTGAGCTAGTCGATTGGGTTGTGCAGCACGCCTTGCTCACCAGCCCGGAACTTTTATTCTGATGCAGACGCTCTACCTCTGAGCTAAGGGCGCATATTTTTTTGGGGCGCCCTGCGGGATTCGAACCCGTGCCTTCTGTTCATATGGTTCCGCCCAGTTCGCTATCGTTAGCCACGATAAACCTTTGGGTAAAAATCTGATCCGGTTTTCAGCTACCGGGTTTAAGTCTGAATCACAAGTCTGAGTCTGAGCCTGGATCGAGCCTTTCAGCCCTACCCAAATTCTTAGGCGAGCGGCTTGAAAACAAATTCCAGCAGCTCCGTGCCAATCTTTTTGTCGTGAGTATCCACCGCGTGGTCATTGGCCTTGGAACGAGCCTTGGCCACTGCGCGCAGCAACGTTTCTACGCGATCCAGCAACTCCGCCTTTGTAGCCGGCGTGATCAGCGAACTCCACTCTTGCTCCAAGATCGTGCCAATCGGCTTGTCCCCTTGGATCAGTTGCGTTTGCGCTGGATGCTCCTTGGTGGCCGCAGCCAAAGTAATCACTTCCGGCACCTTCTTCGTGCGTTGCTTCGTCACATCGCGTGCTCTGTAATATCCCTTCCCACGCGCCGCGTCCAGCTGGAAACCTTTTGCCGGGTCCAGTGTGGGAATGGACTGAATCAATTCTTTCCATTCAGCCACGCGCTTTTCCAGCTGCAGCAAAGTAGTCGCGGGCACATCCTTCAACAGGATCTCGTCCTCTTCCGTTACCACGTCGGCCTTGGCCTGCGTATTCGCAACGTCCACTTGGTAAGCCACATCGAGTGCCTTTGCCAAAGATGGTTTGATCCAATCGATTTCACTGATCACCGTCGATTGAATATCCTTCTGCTCTTCGATCTGCGGTTTCTCCAGTTCGTCATTGGACGTGAAGGTCTTGCGCGTTTCCTCAAAGAGATGACGCTTCTTTTCAAAAGTCGTCTTCAAATCTGCGCGCTTTTTCGTGGCCTGGCCGCTCAGGTTACTCTGCACAGCCAGCAATTCGTGCAGCTTCGTCATAGGTCTTCTCCCACGCGACGGAATATACTCCGCCTGGTTCAAAAACGCAATCATTGAATTGTGGTATTCCACCAGTCCGGCAAAAAATAGTTTGCTAACTCTGTCATTCCCACCGTATCCACCGCTTTGATCTGGCCCGTTGCGTCCTTTGTATAAAAAGTTGAGTAATTAATCGGCAAAATTTGAGGCCCTTTGAGCGTGGTAAAAAGCATGTCATTCCACACTTCCTGCGGAAGGTTTGCAGCCGTTCCATCAAACCTTTCCGTCAAAATACGACCATAGATTTTTTGAAATTCTTCATGAGGCATGACCGCAGGAAGTCCAAAGTATTTGCGGAACTTGACTCCATTCACGGCGCGCGTATCCGACTGCACTAACGCTGCCGGTAAATGAATCTTGGGAAACATCTCCAAGACATATACCAATAAGCGCTTTCGGGTAATATCGTCGAGTCCATCTTGAAGAATCAGATCCTCGCCCAGCGCCCTTCCATTGTCGTCGTACAACCGCAAAAGGAAAGGAAGACACCCATCTCTGTTGAGTTTTAAAAGCCCCTCGTCGTGAATCCTGCGACACTCTGCTTGCCAATCCATGCCCGCAATATACACTTCCTCTTCGCCAAAAGTCCAGATTCTGGACTTTTTGTTTTTACAATAAGCCTCATAACTAATCAGGCAGCTCTTCATCGGCTTGCCAGGGTTGCCGATACAGTGCATACCGATTCTGTAAACCATCTAAAACAGTATCGCCATCAAGCAGGGCTTGACGGGCCATCCTGCTAGGGAAACGAACCCCTAAATAAGCGATTCCCTCGTTGCGCCATACACCATCAATCAGATTGCCCGCTGCATCGGTATTCCAGGCATGATCAACGGCAAGTGGAAGCTCCGCAAAGATTGCTGAACCTTCCACATAGTGCAATCCCCGCTTTTTTCGGCAGAGTGCAACTGCATGGCGATAACAGTCTTTGGGCATTCCTTCCCAACCTTTATGTATCCAAGGCTGCACCGGAAACCAAACGCCATGCCGCAACAAAAAATCTTCGCGCCCGCAATAGTAAAAATCGTGTTTACCCATGGAACGCCGTATCGAACGTACAATTGCCAAATGCCTCACCAGCATAATTTGCGGTTCATCAAGATCCGCTATTCTGTCTTCCCAGTCCATCAATTTTCCTTTTTGGGTACTCCTGATTCGATCAGCTCTAGCAACTCCATTCCAGACTTTTTACTGCAGTCGATTGGAAGGCACAATCCGGATGTTTTTCGGAACCAGCGTCCGCAGCCGTTCCAGGTTCTTTTCATATTTTTCCAGTTCGGCTTGATGATAGGCAACCTGACGCTCCGCCCATCGCACCTGCTCAGCAATCTGTTCTGCCGTTGGGCAGTTCATTCGTTCAATCCGTTCCCATTCCTGCTTGGCCTGCTCTTCTTTCCATAGCAGCCGCTGTCGTGTGCGCTTCTGTCGCCGTGTCTCGTAGAACTCCGGATCGCACAGCAGCTCCGCCGCCTGCTCAATGCCTCGCGATGCCGCAACGGCAAAATGGCTGGCCACCCTGCGGATCACCCTCTCCGTGTAGTCTGTCAGCCACTTCCGGAACGCCGGCTGCTTGTACTGCTCCGGCAGATACGGCAATACCTCTTCCACCAGCTCATCGGCCGGTTGAAACTCATTCCGTTTCGACACAACAGCCGGAATCGTGCCTGGCAGATTCATCGCGTCTCCTTTATTGGTAGAGTCCCAGCTCGGCAAACTCGCGCTCCGCAAATTCTCTGGCTTGAGGACTGAGCTTGGCCAGCAACTTGCGCCGATTTTCCGCCTGTGCTTCCTTCTCTTGGCGTGCTTCTTCCGCCCAGCACGTTTCCTGATCACCTGGAGAGGTTTTCTTTTTTCGTGGCATTGCGGTTTCCTCGACGCGTATTCTAGCAGCAGGAGAACGGCTTTGAGAGACAAATTGAACGCATTTTTTGCTTCTCCCCTACGAACTACTTGGCTCCATTCGGCACCAATCTCCGTGTATGTGCGTAAAGGATTTCACATTGGTTCTGACGGCAAGTTCCGTCATTATCTCGATATTGCCAATATTGAAGTGGAAGCTTCCTGCCGCAGGCAAGGCCACTTCAAAAGATTTCTCGCGCTCTGCCAGCAGATCCAACCCTACAACGGCATCAAGGTTGAAAACGTTTTGGCGGATTCCCTCTACCATTATCTCCACCACCTCACCGGGGAAGATTCCCACTGGACAGAACGTGGTATGGATTTTCTTTGGGAAAAGTGACCCTAAAAATCGTGGAGGATAAATTTGACAAGGACTTGGTGGCTGTTTAGCTTTAATGCGTTTTACGTTTCAACCGATGCAGCAATTCTGCCACCTTCCAGGTAAGTGAGTCCGTTGCTTTCCAGAAATTTTCTTCCTTCCAGCTGGCATAATCACCGTCGCCGTTGCCTGCTTCAGCTATGCACAACATAGAGAGAATAAGTTCCAATTCTTTTTTTGTAAACTGAATGCGATTCATAAAAACCTCCTACTTGTATATGTACAAGTAAGAGAACATTCTGAGCGCCGAACGACGAGATTTTCAAAAATCTCGTTCAGTAAACTTCGTCTATAAGTGATCTATATTCCATGGCCGCAATTCGATAAAGGCTTGGTGACCCCGGCTGGGATCGAACCAGCGACTAACGGTTTAGGAAACCGCTACTCTATCCAACTGAGTTACGGGGTCACGTTCATTCCCGTTCTTTTTAGGATAACAAGATCTTGAAGATTTTAAGCACTCCGCTGGCGGTCTTTCAGATTGATAATATCAGCGTCGTGCCGGCCCAAGTCGCGATAGAATTGCGACAAATCGGCCTGCATTCGATCAAGACGAGCATCTACAGCAGTGAAGCGATTGTCCATCGCACTAAACCGCGCATTGTTCAGGAAGATCCCCACCAGAACCAACAACGAGGGGATACCGATGCTCAAGGCTAATTGCAGGTTCGTCATGCGCGTAATTATACCATATTCCACCAAAAAACCCCGGCCTGAGCCGAGGTCTGAATCTTAAAATGCATCTTGCAGCCCAAACCCTGAAATACGCTTCCCCTCATTACCCGCTTTTTGGCGAACAACGATCACGTATTTCAAAAGTCTGGGCTGCAAGAGCACACCGAATGGAGATGAGATTACCGTACTCTGCCCGTTTTCCACTGTCAAGATTTCCCTACAAAATTTAACAAACGGTGCAAAGTAGACGCACATCGTGTCATTCCAACTTCAACCAATCAAAAAAATTGGAAACACAGGCAATTTCGGTTTGGTACTCCGCAACGAGCCGATTCTCCTCCAAAAAGGATGGAATGATCTGAACCAGTTCTGAAACCTTCGGGCATTGCATCCCCGGTACGCGGCCAAAGGCTCCACAAATCCAGGGACGCACGGCATAAATCGCGCAGCGATGGCTAGACATATCAAGGAAGCGACAGTCCCCAATATCCCGTTCTTGCGCCGCCAGGCGCTTCCGTGCGGCTTTTGGCATCGTCTGGACGTATGCCTTGATCTTTTCTAGCCGATCACGGCTAAGCGCCACCGGGCCGCAGCAAAGAGCCGTGCAGGAAGAACATGGAAGCGTTTGAAGCAAGCCAGGCTCCTACTCTTCTTCTTCATAGCAAATGCAATCCTCCACACCGCAAACGGTGCTTCCCCGTCTATCAATGTCCCTTGTTCAGCACTTCCGGTGGAATCTCGCACAGCATTTCTTTTCTCCAGACTTCGGTACGCAGCATCAACAGTGTCTTTTCTGAAAAACTTCGCGCCACATCGCAGGTAAGCAGCATGAGCACTTCCGTGTTTCCACAACAAGCTTCCAACAGAATCCGGTCCGCCATCGCTACTGCTTTGCGAACCACTTCATCGCGTACTTGATCAAATGCTTCCATCTCTTCCGTCTTCATTGCATCCTCTTTGGTGGTGCTGCATACTCTTCGCCAAGGATGTCCGGGCCTTCCATCTTCACATCGATCTTTCTGAACGCACGCGTGATCGTTTCTGCCATCGCCCGCGCAAACACTGCCTCATCCATCACCGTCGGTGCCGTGATGTAAAAAAGATAGCCGGCAGGATTTTCTCTGCGCACAATCTCCACCGTCACCATCTGTGTGCCTTTTTCCGTTTCCAGCTTATCAATGATCCTGCGCAAACGGCGGATCTCATCTTCGGCCGTATCTTCAAACAACTGCATCGGTCACCTCTGGAAAACCACGCTCCCGTATTTGTTCTGGATCAATGCCGTGCAACGCAATGTAATGGCGCGGCACCAGCCAGCTTCGAGCCCCATACGTAACCGTGACGTTCTCTCCCAGCTCGTCTACCAGCTTCTGTACCATTTTCTCGATGATTTTGCTTTGATAGTGCAATGGCTTGCCACACGCACACATCGGAACCACATCTGTCTCGGAATTCATGGGCGTAATTTTACCTCAAATTCCCTTTGTGCGCTCTTTGATCCGTGCCAATTCAAATTTTACAAAGAGCTTATCTCCCAAGTCCTTGCGAAGCATCGAACCCTGATGTATAAATCCGGCAAAAGTGATTTCGTCCAGCTGTGCATAGCAGTCAAGACAAACGCACGGAATCTTACGCTCGCGCGCGTAAATCAAGCTGCCACGCGTGGGCCAGACCATAGCGCCACACTGCGAACAAACGTCCTTATCAGCATTCAACATAGGAACAGAACCGCAAACAAGAAACATCGGTTGATCTTCTTTTTTTTTCGCAGTCTTCATCTTGCTCCTATCGTGGCATAGGCACGAATTTGGGTATCCACTCTGTGCCACACATCTTTTTCAATTCCGCCAGTACCAACTTCCGCCTTCGCCCCCGCTCGCCGTCCGACGTCATGTCGGTGGCATAATAAAAAACCAGGTAAACAATCTGTGAGAAAGACAATAGGAGATCGGTCCATCGATGCGGAGTTGCCAAAAGCTCAAATCCGGCAATACAAACAAAAATGACCTGCAGCACAATCCGGACTCCCGGATAGAATCGGGATCTCTGCCATAATTTCCTCACAGCGGCTGGACGTCGATGAAGGCCCCACATCAAGCCTCCCATAGAAAATGAACAAGCAATCTTGACAAGCAGTATGTCTAACTTCCAATCCGAAGGTATTAAATACAAAAATATGTACAACGCAATCATGCCCTGTTCCGCACGCTCCTGACTGATCGATAACCACTCTTCCAGCCAAAGCATCAGCGCTTCCACTCTGTGGAAACACCACTGGTCGTAATGGGAGATCCAATACATGGGCGCAATTATAGCGTGGAAAACGGCCAAGAGGACGGGAACTTGAAGCTTTTCCAACTTGGCCATTTTCCAGCAAATCTCTATTTTCTTTTCAGCTGCTGGAACCACCTCGGTGGCCACGTCGCATATCCTCTGGTCCAGCGGCTTTCCTTCCAGAGTCCTTGAAGAACCTCCTGGTGCGTCTGCCAATCAGAATGGCTCGGCAGCATCAGGAATTGTGCTCCATCCCGGCCCCAATCGTATGTATCGTTCCACGAGCATTCATATTTGTGCGGCACCAGCGCGCTGTCGTAGTCCGTCAGCGTCTTCAGCCATTGGTTCTGTTTTCGCCGCACATTACGGCGTGCGGTCGTTTTATCCAGGTTTGCGCTATCGCCTCCAGCAATAGCGGAGTACGGACGCCGTCTCGATCTGCTCATGCTTCGGTGATCCTTTGGTCACTTACGTCATGGCAAACCTCCTTTCAAAAACTACTTTCCATTATCGATTTTTCGTCATTTTATTGAGTTGATCCGACGTAGGATCAAATCTCCAGTGCTTTTTGACAATAGGATTCGCAATACTGGCTTCCTGTTGCCGATCAGGATATTTGCCGCTTCGCATTAAAGTGGTCATTTCAACCGCTTCAACTTGGTTTTCCCCAAATTCCCCAATTGCTTCTTCTCTTGTCATCCACACAAGTTGCATTGTGCATCCTTTCAACTTTTGGTGGAGCCCGCGGGTCTCGAACCCGCCACCTCCTGGGTGCAGGCCAGGTGCTCTCCCAACATGAGCTAGAGCCCCACTTCTGTTACATCTTCCAGATGATCCCATTCTTTTTGCGTCAACGGGTATTTGTCCAAGTAAAGCGAAACTGTACAGCAAACCCCGCCGCTATGATTGCCGCAGTGGCCCTCCGGATCATCAACTGCACAGAGATCATATCCAAACTCCTCATCGTCCAGGTGGCAGGATTCACAGCATGCGGGAATCTCTTCGGCAGGGCGCAGTTGACGGATTTTCCAGCAGCTCACATACATACTCTTACCGATCCTGGGGTGCAGGGCGGGATTCGAACCCGCGTAAACCAGTGCCACAGACTGGCGCCTGACCACTCGGCCACCCGCACTCATCCAAACCTTTTTTTGTGTGCTTCTTGGATCGCCCAACCGGGCCATGGTCTCGTATCCTCTGCGTAGATCCACCGCACCCACAGCATCTGGATGTACTGTTTGCTGCGCAGAAATTTTTGAGTTTGTTTCACATGTCCCCCGTGGCTCCGCATCAAGAATCAATAAAAAATCCCCTGGCCTGGGCCAGGGGTGCGAGAGTAGCAGCTATTTGGCCAATTACGCGAAGACACCCCACGCAAAAGAGGTCTGTGCAGTTTGCGCGGTCAATGCCACATTTTTGGCCCGGGTCGTTATGGCAGCAGAATAGCCTTTTCATAAAGGGGAGTCAACCCAATTTTTTCAATTCCAGATTTTTTTGATCGCGCTTCTGTTCCTCAAAAGCATTGCATGCAGCCACTGCCAGCGCATCCTGTCACAACGCTCTGCTCAGTCAAGGCGAAGCCGCTTAGCCCCACCGCAGGGCATTGCATGCAGCAGACTTTCCCAGCGGTTGCCACAACCAATCGCCCAGTCAAGGCGAAGCCCCTTAGCCCCACCGCAGGTGGTCGAGCGGCAGCGAGACTTCATCGACGGAGCTACTCTTTCTCGCCTACATACTGCCTGACCAAGGCTTTTCTGACCGGTACTGCGCGGCCCCCGCAAGAGCCGAGCCTAGTTGTAAGATGTTTCCCAGTCGCCCCTTGGTGGACTCCAAGCCGCTCGAACTCGATAGAAGGTTGTCGGTCTTTCCCGACTGCCATCGGCCCAACTGTTCCACCGGCATTCCTGAACTGGTCGTGTGCGCACTTCTTCAGATTGCACTTGAAACCAGCAGTTCCCGAATTGTTCGGTCAGCCGTTCAGGGATGCGCCGCCGCAACCCATCAATCCCAATTCATTGGACGCGGAGGCAGGATTTGAACCTGCGATCTCTAGATTATGAGCCTAGCGAGCACAACCGGGCTGCTCCACTCCGCGCGAAGAGTATAGCATTATTAAACGTGGCCTTCCTCAAAAGATTTTTCGATTTGGTCGGCGGTATCGCGCAAGATCGCCGGCAGTGCGATCGCAAGTTCAAAGGGAGCCTGCACAGAAAATCCTGTCCCCTGATTCCCATTGAAAACAGCCAGCAAGACTCCTCCTGCCTGAGTCTCCTCGCGTACCTTGGTGCATTGAGCATCATACTTTCCCGGTCCTATCGGCATCCTGGTTTCTCCTCCGTTTTTAATCGCAGCTTCACTGTTGCATCTCTCCAATGCACTTGATTCGTCCGCAGTCTATTCTGTTTGTCCCACGTGCGCAATTAAAAAAGTTCCTTTTAGCAACTGCGCCCATTGTAATGTATATTGTAATGAAGTTTGGAGGATCACATGGTCAAGCTGAAGCTGACATCCATCGGCACTTCTACAGGCTGTATTTTTCCCAAAGAAGTCTTGACTCAGCTCAAGGTAATGAAGGGCGATAGCCTCTTTTTAACTGAATCAGAAGATGGTTTTCGTCTTACGCCCTACGATCCGGAGTTTGCCAGAGACATGGAGCTGGCAAAAAAAGTCATGCATGATCGCCGCGATCTGCTTCGTGAGTTGGCCAAGTGACCGAGCAAAATTGGCAATGGATCAGGGAAAATTCGGTGCTGGCCATTCACGACGTACAGCTTTCGGAGCATGGCGGAATGCCTGGAGTTCGGGACGCTTCGTTGTTGCTTTCAGCTCTGGCAAAGCCACAAAATTTGAATGCATACGGGTTGCCCAATGCTGCGGATCTTGCGGCATCCTACGCATCGGGCATTGTTCACAATCATCCGTTTTTTGACGGCAATAAGAGAACCGCCTGGGTCGTAGCCGAAGTCTTTTTGCTAAAGCATGGATATCGATTAGTTGCCAGCAACCAGGACGGCGTAGAAATCATGCTGGCCTTTGCAGCAGGCACAATTTCCGAAGAAAATCTTTCAACTTGGTATCGCAAGAACACGCGCAAATAGGCCATCATTTGGCTTCATTTCAGGTTTGCTTCTCGGCCGGCATTCCTACACACAATAATAAGAACAACTTAGGGGTAGTCCTGAGCAAAATACCCTCAAAACTACCCCCAAATCGCGTACCGTTGATTTCTTGCACAACCTTACTTGACACTTTCCCAAGGGTGTTGAAGAAACTTCCGAATTCTAGAAGGTCTCCCAGTCAAGACTTGCATACTTTCCTTGATAGTGCCAAACGTCAGACATTTCATCATCTTGCCAATATTTTAGTCCTGTGCGTTTCAATATTTCGTGTTCCCGATTCTCTCGGTCTGTCATCCTTTTGAGAAGCGATCCATGGCCCTTGAGAGGTTCTTGCAAACTGCGGAATAGTTCCCAAGGAAGTTTGATAAGAGTAACGGTAGGTTCATCATCGACTGGAAACGAACTGCCATACCGAAATCTGCGAATCTGATCCTCGTATTTTATTAGTACCAATTCGTATTCGTCTCTTCCGCGCAATTCGATGCGGTCATACCAGAAGTCTGAATCAATCTTCAGGGCACGATTTCCGAATGGCTTAAGATGCATGACAGACTTTATATAATGCAAATTACGGCTTTCAAAACGATTTTCATCATTCAGAAAAAATAAGTCCTGTTCCATCCAAGTGAATGTGATGTTGTAACAGTTGCACCGTCCCACGCAATCCCAAAGTGCTCCGCTGTTTTGTTTAACCTCATCCTCGCTATAGATTCCCGCGTCAATCAGAGCTTGCCCGAGGTAAGTCAACTCAATTCTGAATTGAACCCGCTGAAATTCTGTTTTTTGACAGGGGCATTGCAGCAAATCTGAGCCTGCCTGCCAAATACCATAGACCAGATAGCCAACCAAAACTTGCCGCCATGAAAAGCCAGCGCCATACTTGGCGATTAGCAGCGCTGCAATGCAAAGACCGTTCCCGTAGAGCCGGAACCACTTCTCATCGCAGACTGCGTCCAGCCCGTTCTGAAACGCTTTCATCGCTCTTTTGATCATCTTTTACACCGCCTTACCAGCATTCCTACACACAACGATAAAAACAATCTGGAGGTAGCCCTGAGCAAAATACCATCAAAACTACCAGCAAATTGCGTGCCATTGGATCTGCAATTCCTTTTTCTATCGTAGGTTTGCAATACAAAAGCAAAGTCATACTTCACGAAATAGAATACTCGTTGTATCAATGTTAACATTACAACCAAGTTTGTTGAAATAACCTTCAAGAGCCCCTTTTGTCAAATTCATATTTGGAGATGGGCCTACTATTATCTCCTTAATAAAATACAGACTATCCTCATTTGTTGATAAATTATCTTCCTTTCTTCTATATGGTGAAGAAAAATGAAGCTTCATATATGGAATCAGTGAGGCATTTGATTGTCTGAAGTCAACTCGATTACAAGAATCCCAAATGGGAGTAGCAACAACCCTTACCTCCCTCTCGCCAGAATATGAACCATTTTTTACTATTGGAGACAAACTGTTAATTGCTAATTTTGCAAGGATATCAATACAAGTTTTCTCTTTCTTGCCCCCGTCTGCTTTGACCATTTCATCTATTTCTTTGGCCTCATTACAACATTTCTGCATTGCACTTTTTTGATCCCATGTTTTTTCAATATCAAGATAGACAGCATTATAAATTGCTATATTCACCAAATTGCTTAACTGCTCTTCAATCATGGCTGCTGTAGTAATATTACTTTCGTCAATTTTAGGTTCAATAAAAGGATTAGACCTAAGATTTTTCAAAGCATCAGATGAAAAACCAATACACACTCCATTACCATTGTGGCAAAATTCTCGCCAATGCAAAAGAGAATCTCGCTCAGTAGTGAAAGAAGCGACATATGGATACTGATAATACTTTGTATGATCCTCTAAACCGCTAATAACATCAGCAATCGATCTCTCGTCATCCGTCATTTCTGTTTTATCAACACGCTTGATCATGCTCTTCAAGTAATTAAATTCAGAAACGTCCTGTAAATATAGCATGTTAGTCGCGTACATAGTTTGTTTTTTAACAATGCTAAGAAGAGATTCCATTGAAGTGTAGTGATAAACAACTTGCGGGATTCCACGATTAGAAAATGGATCGATTAAATTTGTTAAAGTGCCAAGCACAAATCCTCCTTGATGTTTAGAAAACATTTTGAAATTAGCATCATAGTTCGATTATGACGCAGCGTCAGAATCCCACCTGCCAATGGCAAGAACAATTTAGCGATCAGGTTCCGCTGAATACCCTCAAAAATACCCCCAGATCATGAGCGGTTCAAAAACCGTCGTGAGTTGATTCGCCTGCAGTATATTCTTGCTTGCCGCACGCGCGCAAATTTATTTTTACTGTGTTGAACTGGGCCATCGGGGCAGAATCCCAGTGACCCAGTTTATCATTTCTGGACTTTAGCAGAATATCAGGATATATTACAGGGAATAGGGAGGCATCATGAGCACACCGGCACAAACAAATGCGGTAAAAAACTACCGCCAGCGTCTTACTCAACGAGGGCTCGGCCGTTTTGAGGTCAAGGGCTTACTGGCAGATCGAGCGTTGATACGTGCGCTTGCACAACGGCTGGCCGAGGACAACTCCGAGGCGAACAAGAGTCTGCGTATGTCATTGGCACGCTGCATCTCGCCAAAGCCACCCCAAAGGGGACACATCCTGGCTGCACTGCTCAGCTCACCACTCGCCGGAACCAATCTGAATTTCACCCGCGAAGAAACATCGGGCCGGGTGGTTGATCTATGACCCGCTATTTGCTCGATACCTGCATCCTCAGCAATCTGACCAAGCCGCAACCTTCAGAATCATTGAAGGCGTGGTTAAGCGAGCAAGACGACGAGAATCTGTTCATTTCATCTCTGGCGATTGCCGAAATATGGCGCGGAATATTGGAGATGCCGACAGGCAAAAAGCGGCAAAAACTGGAGCAGTGGTTTTCTAGTCCCCAAGGGCCACAAAGTCTTTTTGCTGAGCGCGTATTTCCATTTGACGAAAAGGCTGCGCTCATCTGGGGCGAGATCATGGCAAAAGGAAAGAACTCCGGCAAGCCGAAGAGTGCCACGGACATGATTGTGGCTGCGGTTGCTGTCGCAAACGGGTGCATTGTCGTTACGGACAATGAAAAACACTTTCCAGGGATAAAGATCATCAATCCATTGAGCAAATAGAGTAGCGCCCCCAGAGAGGAACGAGCTTTGCCTCTGGAGGCTCTACTGGTTTTTGCGATGAACGGATGTGACGTTACTGTCCGGCCTGCGATGCACTCGATTCGCCGGCAGTGTATTCTTGTTTGCCCCATGTGCGCAAATTTATTTTTTGATCACGAACAGCAAGCTTCGAAGTCTGCAACACTACATCAGGTGCGGTGGCTTTCCAAATTGCTCTGTAAAAAGATGTACCATCCAGCTCCGATGCTTTGCCAAGTACTTCGTGAACTGTTTCGGGTGAGCCGGATCAAAGACAGGCTCCTTCCAGTCGAGCTTTGTCGGATGATAGTTTGAATCGACAACGGCCTCCAAATCGGGCGGTAAGTCTATATTCTTTCCAAAATATTTATTTCCTTCAAATCGAATATTCTTGGCGGAGCCCCATCCCGAATCAATCTGATAGGTCCCGTCTGGATTGCGATTGACTTCATGACCATAACGGCCTTGCCCCGCGACATCAAACAGGTTGGCATGAAAAAGTGCATCGGTCGACCAACCGTCCCAGTTACTGACCAGTAGCACCTGTACGTCAATTTGAGAGCCAACGTAGATCGCATTATGTTCAACAAGCGTGTTGTCAGCTCCACTTAAATTGAAGATGCGGGTATGATCATTCCTACTGATGTTGTATTCAATTACGGTTCCACTATTCCCGATGTTTTCGCGTGGATCACGCTTGCCTGGAGCGCAAATCAACATAAATCCGCCCTCATTCTCATGGCTGTAGTTATAGCGAAAACGAGTATCTTTGGAATTGTAGTCGGAATCGAATCCTTCTCCATCTCGGGTCGTATGGGTAAACGCCGCTTCGTTCAATTGAAAGAGCGAGTGATCCGTACTCCATGGCCAGATACCAGCATTGTAGCTGCCAGCGCGCCGGTTGGCATGGAGCACCACGTTGTGTTCAATCAGTGCGCCGTCCGTAGCCCAAGGAACGATGCCATCGCCTCCAATGTCTTCGGCAAAATTATCGCGAATGACAACATGAAGACTCGGAAACCATTTTGTTCGATTAACTTCGTCACTCTGTCCCGCAATTGCTGATCGATCGACTTTCCATATAATATTTCTCTCGATGAGAAGGCCATCGAATCGGCTTGGCACTTTTTCCCCCAGAGTCCGGAAAAGAATGCCCCCACTTTCTTTCTTTTCATCGGTTCCATTTACATCGTGAATATAAAGGCTGGAGACCACCAGATGATGTGCAACACCATAGTTCGTTACTGCAATCAGAACGCCACGCCGCACTCCCAGCTGCTTGCCAATATTCGTAATTTCCAGATGTCGTACTTCCACTTCTTCGACGTTTTCCAGCCGAACAACGTCTTCGACTTTACCCTCTCCGTCAATGCGAGGCAATACTCCCCTGCCATACTTATCGATTACGATAGGGGTATCACTCCTGCCTGAACTTGACAGGATAAGTTGCCCCTTCCAGCGTGACCCGCAATGCAGTAAAATGCGGTCTCCTGGCTGGTAGTGCATTCTATTTACTTTTTCAAGAGTTTTCCAAGCAGCAGATGGCAGGGTTCCAATATTGGAATCACTACCGCGAAATGCGTCCACGTAAAACGTGGACGCATACGAGAACGAAGGCAAGACAAAAAAAATTCCATCAAAAGTCGAACAAATTGCATCTTCATATCGATCCCTTAAAAGAAAACAGCCTAGTGCGATTTCAGTCCAATATCAGAAAGCTGTTTGAGTACATCTGGCGCAGCTATGCTCCGATAATCCGGACTCAGTAAGCCGTAACTCTCCACCGTATCGTAATGACGTCCATCGCCACTCGACTGCGTTCCATTCAACGGCCAATATCCCCAGCTAACTCCGGTTTCTTTCAGATATCGTATGAAAAAAGGAAACCAATCTCCATACTCTTTGCATTGTTCTGGTTTCTGACAAATACCAAACTCTCCAACCCAAAGTGGCGTAGCCGGAGTTGCATGCAAAAGATAGCCCCATTGTTGATCGAGGTGCGTCTTTAATTCTTCGTAGCTGCTGGGCGGCTTTTGTGACATACCGTAATCATGTGGCGAATAGACCAGACGATTTTCTATGTTCAGTTGCACGGGAAGTGCCGACACATTGCGGAAATTGGTTGAATAACCAGGGCCTTCCACCATAATCAACAAATTGGGGTTTTGACTCAGAATCGCATTACCGCCGCGTTCGGCAGCGGCGTGCCAATCTTTGCCAGAGTCACTTCCGCCCCACGTGGCACCACTTCGCAGTTCGTTACGCAGATCAGCACCTACAACATAAGGCTCATGCCTGTAGCGCTGGACGATTGTTTTCCAATCAGCAATCCACTTTTCTTCAGGATATTCGGCATTCTTCCACAGACCGTTTCCGTCTGTATCGCCGCAGCACCAATCCGCTCTGCTTACGTGGTCGTCCAAGATCACCATGATATGAGCTTTGGCTAAAGCGGAAATAACAGTATCCATTACTTCCATGGCATGTTTGTTTTTGAGTTCTGGATTAGCTGCCACTGCATAGAGAGGAACGGACGGATTTTGTTCAAGTGTTTCATTGGCCCATGGCAAGCGTACGGAATTGAACCCCATGTGTTTGATCTGTGCCACAATTTCACTCAAGGACGCATGGTCCAATCCGCCTGGAACATACTCTTTTTCATCAAATCCATACCAGTTAACAGATTTGAGTTGAACAGGACGATTATTTGCATCAACAATCTGATATTTCTGTGTATGAAGTGGCGGTTGAATAACTTGCGCCCACACTATGATTTCTGCTACAAGCAACAAACAAATACAGGTCATCATCTTTCGTATACACATTTTTGACACTCTGTTCTCCTTTTCCCTTAAAAAATTCCCCGAACAGACTGCTATGCAAGATGCATGGCAGTTTGTTCGGGGACAAGTTGGCAGTAAAAACTACCACACAATTTTGACAGCAAGCTGCATCTGGCGCGGCAGATTGCTTTGGCCGGTTGGACCTTTTTCAATCAATCCAAAGGTCGAATCTTCCGTGCTGCCATCTGGGCTTTCGGACCACAGCGGATGATTAAGAGCATTGAAAGCTTCAAGACGAAGCTGCAGGCTGTAACCATTGTAAAGTTTAAAGTTTTTGGACAGATTAGCATCAAATTGTTGTACACGTAGCAAACGAATCCCCGTATAAACAGTATTGGTTACCTTGCCGTAGGTAGGCACAGCAAGAAAATCAGGTCCATTTGTGCATGTTCCATCATAATCAAAGGACAAAGGCGTCAACACATACGCCCCTGCGCTGTTCTCCTGGTAATTGTCAGCGCAAGCAGCAGCAAGCCGGAGATAGCCGTTATCCTTCTGGATATGAGGCTTTACATAGGCATTGTGGAGATACTGCTCATTCGGGTTATTAGGAACAGCCCACGGTGCGCCTGTATGATACACATAAAGTGCACCAAGTTCCCAGCCACTGATCGCCTCGTTCAGGGCCTTATTCGCATTCGGCAGGATCAGTTTTCCTGCTCCAACAGGAAGTACGTATACCCCTGATAGGGTAACTCTGTGAGTGTAATCATTCGAATCAATGGTGCGAGATGGAACACGATATTGTTCATCTGTCCATCCGCCAGAATCCATCAATTTAGACCAAGTCCACGTACCGTGAATGGTAAAATCGTTGGACCAACGATGAGTACCCGTCACCTGCAAGGAATTGTACCAAGTATGCGCATCGTTTAACTGATACTCAATAATATCTCCAAATTCAGGAAACGGTCGCGTCAAAGTCAAAGCTGTTAGTGTGGTGTTTGTGTAATAGCTGGAACCATTGAATGCGCTTATTCCTTTGAAAGGATTGGTGACCAAATCATTTTGACAGGTTTCGAGCCGACCTCCTGTTTGAGGATTGCAGGCAGAATAATCTGCAAGGTTTTGTCGATTAATGTTGTCGCTTGAATCGCCATTGTAAAGGCGAGTGCCTACATAAGACACATTTACAATATCGTTGTTGGTGAACTGGTGCTCGAATCCAGCGGAATAGTTCCAGAAACTGGGTATCTGATAATGAGGATTCAAGAACCACGGACCCTGGCCAAGATCTTCTTCCAACCCTAAAGACGATCCAGTCGGCTGTACAACAGAGCTGTAGGGATTGGAAATGGGATTAGTCAGATTTGGCAAAACATCAGCAGCATAGCTTGGATTGTATGCCTGATAAGTTGTTGTAGCACTGTATCCTTGGGTGTTTGGTGCATTCTGCGGATTTCGCATCGACTCGCCAAATCCAGTACGCAAAACGGTTTTGTCGGTTAATGCAAAAGCCACTCCAACACGGGGTTGAATGTTGTGCCACGTAGTTTTATAACCACCGCGAGGGTTTCCACCTACACCCAAGTAGGTTACTCCTCCCAGAATGGCATTCATGCCACTGATCGATACGTCACTATTGATGGGGTTGATTGCATTTGTGTCAAATGCATAGTTCCCATAGTTATGACGTTCTGTTTCGGCGGGCATAATATCCCACCGAACGCCCAAATTCAACGTAAGACGAGGCGTTACTTTCCAGTCATCTTGAACAAAAGGAGCCCAATAGTGGGATGACCAAGCTGTTTGCACATTGATTGCATCATCGCCAGAAGAAGGATTGCCCAGTAAAAGTGCCGCAATGGAGTTACCACTGGCGTTATCCCACGAACCGGTGACGCTTGTTTGAGTCCACATACGATCCACCCAGAAATAATTACCTCCAGCAACTCTGGTCGTTATTGATTGCATGAAACGGCCATCAAGCCCCATATGCAAGGTATGCCTTCCCTTTATCCAAGTGACTGAAGGCACCATGGAAAGAGAATTGTGAACGGTTTGGTAATTGTCATTACTTCCTAAGTACGCAAATTCGCTGGGTTCAATCAGAGGGAACTCACCTGCCGCTGAAGTTCCCATCGCCGCAACAGAAGACTGCGACCAGCCCAATCCAGTCGGATCATAGCTGGGTCCAGCTTGCGTGAAGTCAGCGCGCACGGATATGTTAGAACGAAAGTCGAACAGCAAATTTGGCGTAAAAGTGTGCGTGTCTTCCACAGTGAAGGTATGACTTCTTTGACCGTTTGGTTCATACCCTTGCGCCGCTTCGTTGTTGAAGCCGTTCTCACTGCGGTTCTCATAGCGCTCCCAGTATCCATACGAAACACTGGCACGGTTTCTATCGGATATCTTTTGATCCCATTTGCCCAATACATTTCTGTATTCGTCTACATCTGGGCCTGTCGTTGTGTAGTTGTTCGCAAATGGATTTGAACCGGTTGCGGTTGCCGTGTTGGGAGCAGGATAGAGGTCGATAATTTTTTGAGCCGTCGAATTAATGCGACCAGAAGGAATTACATTGGTCGCTGATGTTTGCACGGGATCATTCGGCCCAAATTGATATCTTTTCCACGTTCCATTTGCGCTCTGATACGCGCTTTCAGGGTCCAAAATGCTCATGGGAGCATAGGCAGAACCGGTCCAATACTCCAAGTTGCTAAAGTCTCCGGTTTTCCAAGACGTAGCTGGCACGGATTCGGTGATCGTATTTGGTTCAATTTCGTGGAAGTTTTGGTACGAAAGTGTAAAGAAAGATTTGTTTTTGCCGTTGTACAGCTTAGGAATAATTACCGGACCATCCAGCTCAGCGCCATACTGATCCCACTTCATTGGAGGAGTTTTATAAGAAGTAAGGTCCGTACCAGCCGTTGCTGTCTTGATGTACCAATCGTTGCTCCATGTATTGGCATCAAGCCACGTTCTGCGTGCATATTCATACACGCTACCATGAAGTTTGTTTGTGCCCGATTTCAGCGTTACATCCTCGACACCACCAGCCATCAGGCCCAATGAAGCGTCATATGGGTTTGTAATAATTTTGAATTCTTGCACGACCTCAATGGGCGGCACATACGCAATGGCCGCACTGCCTGTATTGTTTGTGCTCGATGCATTGTTAGACACGCCGTCCAGCATGAGACCGACGTTGCCAGCTCCACCTCCGTTCACGGAGAGGTTTGCTTGCGTATCGTCAAACGGCCGTTGCCACTGAATGGAACCTGTCCAAATGGCACCCGCATTCAATATCGCCAGCATCCCAGGATCGCCACCATTGATCGGCAATTCGGTAACACGAGTATTTTCGACAACTTCTCCGTAATCCGCCTTTCCAAAATCAAGAATTGCCTCATCGGCATTCACGGTAACGGTTTCGCTGGTTGCTCCAATCTGCAATGAAAAATTGATCACTGCTATTTTTGAAACTTCTAGCGTGATGTTGATTTTGTTCTCAGTTTCAAACCCCTTTGCTGCAACGTTGATCGAGTATTTGCCTGAATTCAAATACGATACCGTGTAATCCCCCGTCATTGTGGTCATCGTATGGATGTCCATTCCCGTGTCTTGGTTATGAACAACAACCATGGCTTTAGGAATGGCAGCACCAGCAGAGTCCGTCACATGCCCCGTGAAGACCGCGTTTTGCGCCCACAGTCCACCGCTTACAAAGATCAGCATCATACAAAGAAACAATTTGCGTAAATGCATTGTCAGCTCTCCTTTTTGAAATGAAATCGCTTACAACTTCCCGTACACACAATTCATTTGCTGTCATTTCTCCAGTTCTGAAGAATGGTCATCGTGCCATTCGACTTTTGCACCAAATGGTCCCAAAATCGCTTCGAATGAAACGTTTCCATTTGCATTATTCCGTTTGAAAAAGCGTTTCAATATGAAACCGATTCTTCTTCGTGAAACCGGTTTCATTGGGGATGGAAACGCTTTCATCTCAGGTTTTAAAACTCCGCCACTTTAAAAATTCAAATGCCTCGCTGTCAAGAGAAAATTGCGCGCATTCTAAAAAAATTTATAAATCCTTTTTTTGCTGTATTTTAAAAAGTATCCAAAAACGTATTTAGAACCGCCAAGGAAAAATCTCGCCAAATCAACCTGTCCTACCGGCCTCGTTTGTATATTTGGCGGAAGCGGTGAGATTCGAACTCACGGAGCCTTTCGGTTCGGCGGTTTTCTGGACCGCTGGCATCAACCACTCGCCCACGCTTCCGCACGGTCGTCAGATGCCAGCCGTTGCCGTAGAAGCATTCATACGGGGCCATCGGCTGCAGCATCTGCCTGGCCGCATACTCCGCATCCTCGCGGCTCTCGTAACTCAACTTGCCACACGGTTGGCATCTCTTCGGTTCCAAAATCCAATGAGGCAAGGCAACCTCCCAAATTGGCGGAGAGTGCAGGATTCGAACCTGCGGTGCCAGTTACGGTCACGCCGCGTTAGCAGTGCGGTGCCTTAAACCACTCGGCCAACTCTCCAATCTTGGTGGCCGCGTAGGGATCGAACCTACCCCTCGGTGCTCAACACATCCGATTCGCTGCCGACTACTGCGACCAATAAAAAACCCCGGCTGATTGACCGGGGCTACATCCAAACGTGCTTCTCTGCGCTCAGATATACGTCCCCTCAAGCAATGAATACACGGACGAAATGAGCGAGAAACGATTCATGCAAGCATCGTAGCGCCGTTTCAAACCAGAGTCAAGCTACTCTTCCTCATTCCGGTGTTCAAGAATAAATAAGCGATAAGCTTCTTCTTCTGGCGGCGTCGGCCGTGCCTTCCAGTTGCGCAAGTCTTCTTCGCTCATCGCGTCTACACGCCGATTAATGAATTCCGATATCTTTTCATCGCCATAATGCGGTAGCCCAAGCAATTCGCCCGTGTCCGACAGATAGCGCCCGAACAAAATAATCTGTTCAATGTTGATGTGGCAATACCCATGTTCCATGTTTTCCAGCACAACCGCACTCACGCCGATCTTGCGCGCCAGCTCTTCCAAGGGTATCTTCTTCCCTTTTCTCCGGTTCGCAATCCGCTTGCCAACAAATGCCGTGAATTGCCCTACGATTGGTTTTGACATTTCAATTTTTCTCCATCTTCACTTCAAAATTGATCGGTTCAGGAATGAGGAGTCCAACAGAAAGACGAGATTCAATCCACAATTCTCTTGAAATTGAAAGCGACAGCAGCGCTTCTTGTTCCGTGGCACCATCTGCGATGCAACCTGGCAGTTCCGGGTTCCTGGCAATCCAGTAACCTTCCGGATCATAGTCAAGAATCACACGATAGCGTTGATGCAGGTAATACGCAAGGTCATTCATGCAAATACCTCTTCCGGCATAGTTTTCTGCGACACAGCTTATCGCAAGCTTTTCGCGATGCATAGCGATATGTAAAGTGGTTCAATATTTTTCTTCCCTGTAATTTTTAATTGCGCGCTTTGTACGTAAATGCGATCATTTTACTATGGATTTTCAAATTTTGCCTGCCGATCTTGAGTTGCCAGACTTGTTGGACCAAAACAAGATCCTCCGGCTGCTGCCTAATCAAGCCTACGAGAGCATTTCGCACGACGCTTTGCGGGTTTGGTGCCATCGGCACGCCCGCTACGGCCTTCCTACCCTCGAACTGGTTCAGTGGCTCAGGGAGCGCATCGGGAGCCGCAAAACGATCGAGATTGGTTCTGGCACAGGAGACCTGGCTTACCATCTGCAGATTCCTGCTACTGACAATCGGATGCAGGAGTGGCCACAGATCAAATTTCATTACCGGATCACCGGTCAACCCGTCATTCAGTATCCTGATTTTGTCCAGAATCTGGACGCCTTGGATGCGATTAAAGAGTACCAGCCGAAGGTCGTAATCGGCTCCTGGGTCACGCAGTGGATCGACCCAAACCTTCCGCCACCACCGAGCGGAGGCAATGCTTGGGGCATCAAGGAAGATAAGATACTGGCCACCGGCTGCACCTATATTCTGATCGGAAATCAGAAAGTGCATGGCGAAAAAAAGATCATGGCTGAGCCGCACCAGGAGTTCGCACTTCCCTTCTTGCGCAGCCGCGCTATCAATCCGCATTTAAACCGGGTCTGGATCTGGAATGCTTGATTGAATAGGGTGTCCAGCCGACAATCTATATATTCCGAGGCATTGCTAATCTCTCCTGGAGCACAAGCAACTGAGGGCCAGTCGCCCAAGAGAGAGCATGATTCTCGTGATCATTGCCGGTCCGAACACCCTGCACAGCGCACGTCTGGGGAGGCGCGCAACTCCTCAAAGCAAGCAAGTGCTCTGAGGTGCTGAATAAAAGTATATTACACCCTTTTTGGAACGCGCGCAATTTTTGCGTGCCGTTATTTTTCCTTAGGTTAAAAATTTTTAAAAAGATTGAGAAGTTCAAAGCATAACCATCATTCTGAACATCCTCTATTTTTAACATTCCGAACGATGAAATTTCGAGTGTGCTAAATTTCTCTGGAAACCTTTTTGAAAACCACGCTAAATCCTAGATTTTACAGATCATACAAATAACTTTCATAAATGGGCTTTTTATTTCATATATTGCTTTGACAATTGAGACTGATTATCCCTACGGTAAATACGCTTCAATTGCGCTGTTTTAAGGCCAGCGCTGCATCTGAGAGGAGTATTCGCATGAAACGTCTCATTTTGTTCACTATACTCACAGTATTTTCTATAGCGGTTCTTGCTACAGCTCAGGAGGATCGTGGCCGAATCTCCGGAATCGTAGCCGATCCAACCGGTGCCGTAATACCAAATGCAACTGTCTCATTGCAGAATGAAGCCACAAACGTAACCGTGACAACATTCTCCAATTCGGCCGGCCTCTATACATTTCCTCTGCTTGTTCCTGGTCTATATACAGTACAGGCAAAGGCAGATGGATTTCACGAATACACCATCAAAGGACTACGTGTTGAGGTAGCAGGGAATGTCAAAACCGATATTAAACTGAACATCGGTCAAGCCACAGAGAGCGTGACGGTAAGCGCCACTAACGTGAATGCATTAAAGACGGATGATGCTGTTCTAGGCACCACAATCGAATCTCGTTCCTTCAATGATCTGCCAGAGTTGTTTGGTAATTCCTTCACGCTACAACTTCTAGCACCGGGTGTAACCAGCACCAGTCTGACCGCCGACTACAACCATACCTACGAAGCTGGCCCAGAGAGCGCCTCGGTCAACGGTTCTCAGTCGGGACGCACCGAGTTTACACTTGATGGTGCCCCCGATACCCGCAATGCCGGCAGCGAAACGACAGCTTACACGCCATCGCGTGATTTTATCAATGAGTTTCGCTTGATCACTTCACCCTACGACGCTTCAATGGCACACACTTCGGGTGCTTCGCTCGACGGCACACTGAAGTCTGGCGGCAGTCACTTCCATGGTGGTATCAGTGGCTACTACCAAGATCCGAATATGGATGCCACGCTGTATTCACAGTCCACAGCAGCTGTCCCGCAGTACAAGTATCATCGTGAGAGCGGCAATCTGGGTGGTCCGATTATCCCAGGAAAGCTGTTCTTTTTTTCCGGTTACGAGCACCAATACAACCAAGACCCGGCCAGCACCTCGACACAGACCGTTCCAACGGCAAACGAGAAGCAAGGCGACTTTTCTGAATTGCTGGCTCTCGGCAAAACAACAAGCGCCACCACAACGTGCAACGGCGTCAAAACCACGGTCAGCTATAACACTTATCAGCTTTTCAATCCGTATTCGACAACCGAGCTTTGTTCTGGCTACTATGAACGTTCGGCGATTACAAATAACAAAATCACCAATGTAATGACGATGGACCCGGTTGCCGCCAAACTGGTGAACTATTACCCTAATCCGAATACCGCCAGCACGACGACGCAGAATAATTACGTTTCAAGCGCCGCCAATCATGATTATTACTGGAGTATCGTAGAACGGGTGGATTACAACATCAATCAGCAGCAGAAGATGTTTGGTCACTACATTCGTAGCCGACGCAACCAACCTGGTAAAAACCTTTATTTCCCGGGTGCCAGCGGCAAAACCAACATTATTAACAATGACGATGGTGTGCTGGACTACGTAAACACACTGAGCAACAGTTCGATGTTGGATGCTCGCTTCGCATTTACGCGGGTATATACCAGCACGACCATTGACGCGAAGACAACCGCAACAGATCTAGGCATCGCCGCCAATGCAACCGCCGGTATTCCTGATACCGCGTCTGGATTCCCCTATTTCTATCCTAGCGGCTACGCCGAACTGGGCAATGCCGATCCAGGCATGGAAGCCGACAACGTTGCCGACGGACAAGTTACCTATTCGAAGGTACTTAACCGCCATCAGTTGAAGATTGGCGGGGAATGGCGCCGCTATCAAGCTAACTACGCCGATTACACCGCCGAAAAGCTCTATATTGCCTCTTCAGGCACCTATACAAAGGGTCCCTTCAACTCAAACTCGGCCGCACTCGGCGCATCCCTGGCCAGCATTGAAATGGGAATTTCGGAGAGCACCAAGGAAACCCTGAATGCTCGAACAACCAGCAACACTTCCTATTGGTCGGGCTTTTTGCAGGACGACTGGAAGATGAACCCCAAACTGACCGTGAACCTCGGTCTACGCTACGAATACTTTGCTCCGCTTTCCGAGCGTAACGGCAAGAGCATCACTTACTTTGATACTTCGGTAGCCAGTCCGATCGCATCAACGGCAATTGCCAATTACGCGTCGGGAGCCACGGCAGCAGAAAAAGCTTTAGTCTCCACCAGTGCCTTTTCGGTGAATGGTGGCCTGCGCTTTGCAAACGGTTCACAAGGATTGTGGAATACGCAGCACTTCAACTTTTCTCCGCGCGTTGGCTTTGCCTATAACCCGATCGAGCGGTTGGTGGTCCGTGGCGGTTTTGGTATCTTCTATCAGCACATAGGCCAGCAAGACCAGTATGCCAGTCCTCTGGGATATTCGCAGACAACCAACACTACGGCTTCGAACGATAATGGCGTTACCTACGTGGGGACGCTACAAAATCCATTTCCAAACGGCCTTACACAGCCAACTGGAAACTCACAAGGGCTCTATCAGAATGTCGGCTCTTCGATTTCGACCTTGTTTGTACGCCACCCCAAGACGCCTTACTCCGAGCAGTTCAGCCTTGGGTTTCAATATGCTTTGCCTAATGATCTGATCCTGGAAGCCAATTACATTGGCACGCTAGGGCGTCATTTGAAGCTGACCAGCTATCTGGATGCGACACCAGATAGTATTCTGAGCACCGACACATCCTTAACGACAGCCCAGTACAATCTGTATGAATCACTAGCTGCTACCTATCCCAATCCGTTCTACGGCATCACTGTACCCGCCTCGCAGTCGTTGTTTACGTCAAGCACCATCAGTGGTAACCAGCTGGTGCTTCCTTATCCTGAGTTCACTTCGATTTCCGGTGCAGCCTATACCGGCATGAGTTCCTACAACGCGTTACAGGTAACACTATCCAAACACTTTTCGCATGGTTACAACATGAGTGTCGGCTACACGCAATCGCGTCTGCTCGATGCCCTCAGCTTCCTGAACAACGGCGATGCCAAACCCTGGTACGGCGTATCCAATACTGACTATCCGCGCGTGCTAAGTACTTCGGCAATCTACGAACTACCTTTCGGAAAGGATAAACATTTCCTGAGCGGGGACAAAACTCCGCGTTGGTTGAATCAAGTGGTCAGTGGTTTCGAAGTGGAAGGAACGTACCGCATTCAGAGCGGTCAGCCACTGTCGTTCTCAAGCTCGGATACAGCGCTGGCTCCAGGCAAGACCTACAAGGACATCAACGGTTCTTCCTCGCACAACTACAAGGAGTGGTTCAACATTCATGCCTTCAATAACATTGTGGATAACCCAGCTTACACTAGCCTGACGCCAGGGGTTTCTGGCACCATGCTGCGCAGTAATCTGCGAACCTTTCCGCTGCGTTTCAACAACGTCCGCGCAGATTATCAGGATCTACTTAATCTCGGGGCTCTGCGCCGGTTCAAAATCTACAACGACCGCTATGGGCTAGAGTGCCGCGGCGATGCGGTCAATGCGCTCAATCACCAAGTGTATGCATCGCCAACAATGTCACCGTCAAGTACAAGCTTTGGCTATATCAGCGGCCCCGGCAATTATGCCCGCCGTGTGCAGGTAGCAATTGTGTTGACCTTCTAACCAAAATGTGCGTCCCAAAAAATAGGGTCTCCAAAGTTGGAGACCCTATTTAAATGCCGAAAATGTCATCCTGTTATGGATTCGACACAGTATCACTTGCACGAACATTGTTTGATGTGCTCGATGTGCTTACGTATTCATAGTCATTCCAACCCGTAGTGGTGTGATCCACAGGTGTGTTGGTTAGTTCCAGACGCAACGCATCGTCCATGGCTCCATCCGTCTGGCTTACTCCGATAGTAAGCAAATTGTCTGTTCCCGCAGCATTCAATGAACTAATCGGAAACTGAAAAGCAATCCATTGGTAATATCCCGAGAGACCGCTACGAATTGAGCAATCACATTCGTTTGCCGATGAATACGACCACGTTCGAGTCGTGCTACTATTCAAAGTCAGCACATAGGAGCCATAGTCGCAAGCCAGAGCAACTGAAAAAACGGCATATTGATAATTGCCTACATTGGAAGGAGATGCAAAATGCACCTTCCAGGTCGGTGTCTTCGTTTGAACTCCGTTTGTCCCGCTTGTGGTTGAAAGGCTCGCAACGTAACTTGGAATTTCATTGATGTAATTGTCCGTTGAACTGTTGCTCGAATCATAAAGACCAGGATCAAACACTCCCCAGTGATTATAATTCCACTGCGACAAATCATTCGTGGCATTTCCCGCAGGGCCGGTCGTTGCGTTGTAAACTACCGATCCGCTGTTAGCCTGAAAGTCAGACCAGTAGTTATAGCTTCCCCAGTAGTTTTTGTAATCATATCCATTGGCGTCGTGACCGTGAAGGAATTCATGCGAAGAACGATCCGGTGTGCCAATTGTAAAGACAGTCGTTCCAAAGTTTTCCGGCACAAAAGACTGAGATACATTGGTTGTGCTCCCAGCTGTAACCGACACATTGTCAATCCGCATTTCGCCCCATTGTCCCATTTCAAAAACACTGAGCCGATATGTTCCAGGAATCACATTCGTGAAAGTCGCTGTACCGCTTGTCGTAATATCCGCCCAATACTGCGCATGTGCGCTTGAATACTGAAAGTTCTTTTGGTTGTCACTCAGAATCGCCCAAGCAGCTTTTGTCGAGGTTGAACCAAGATTGGCGACATTGCCGATCTGCACACTCACTGTGCCACGATCATTGGAAGGCACATAGCCCGCTGCAACCAGATCGGCTTCGTTATCGTAAAAGTTTGAAAAACTGTTTCCCGCCGTGACAGCATCATTATAAAGATCAGCCGGCGTGGCAAGATTAGCGCCTGTCGTTGTGTAGGCCGTGCCAAACTTGTTGAAGCGGATGTAAAAAGGACCAAAGAGTCGCGAACTGGCTGTGCCCGAAGCCGTAGTCAACGTGAGTCCGTTGTCAAGGTGGTTCGAATAGGCTTCGATCATCAGCAGGTTGCCAGTGAAAAACAGATCCTGCTTGCTAGGACCGGCCACCATCGATTCGTGGCTGGGGATGACAGTCCAAACCCCATAGGTGTCGCCGTAGAGCCCGTGTGCCTGGTGTAGATACTCATAGCCGGCGTGGTCATACTTGGTATAGAACTCTCGCGTCCAGCCAGAGGGCAAATCACTAAAACCATGCAGATCCCAAGTCGAATCCTGGACGTTACGACCGGTAACAGTCGTAAACATTTCGGAGCTTGAGGGAAGTGGCGTATCGAGTGGCACAGGATTGTTGACCGAGGGATTGATGGAGTAGGTGTGGGTAAACTCGGTGAGCGAATCGCGGAAGACCCACTGCACTTGGCCGATGCTGCCTGCGCTATCGGTTGTGGCATGGTTGGCCACAAAGTACACATGAATGCCCGGATCATTGGGTGTAACTACCCAATGCATCGTGTAGGTGTAGGTGTTGGTAGTACCGCTCGACGGATAGGTTACCCACCAGTCCAGGTAAGCAGAAGTCGAACTGGTAGCGGGTTCATAGTCGTAGTTTGCGGTTCCGGTCACGGAGCCAAAACCAGAGTTGTCCATGTACAGGCCCAGCACGCCATGGCTATCGGTATAGGTGGTGTCCACCAGCTGTGTGCTGGAGCCCGCCATGGTGATCCCCTTCACTCGCCCCAGTGAGGAATTGAAATCAATGCTCAGAACCCCGTTGGAGATCTTCCAGTCGCTTGCTGTAGTTGTGTCAATGGTGATCGTCGAAGGAGTTGCCGTGGCGCTCAGAGCCACGCTCTGGCTGTCCGAACTGTCGCTGTTGGGCACGTTCAGCGTAGCGCTGTAACTACCCGCAACCAACGGCGCAAAGGTCACGCTGATTGTGCAAGAAGCATCGATGGCCAAACTTGATCCGCAAGTCGTGCTATCTGTAAAAAAGTTGGCGTTAGTTCCTGTAATCGACAGGGTGTCTATCGTCAATGCCGCTGTACCTGAATTGGTAACTGTTACGGTGCCAGTCGACGATGAATTTGCTTGGACAGAACCAAGGTTGAGCGTGCTTGTTGAAAATACAACTTCCGGTGCTGGTACGGTTGCAGTTCCCATCAACTCCGTTTGCGCAGTTGGATTGATGACTCCATTACTGACTACGGTTAGATAGGCTTCAAAACTACCCGCAGTTGACGAGGCAAAAGATACATCGACTGTGCAACTCTGCCCGGGTGAAAGCGTGGAGCCACAAAGATTATTGGTCAAATAGAAGTTAGACGAATTAGTTCCAGTTACGCTGATGGAACTGATTTTCACAGAGGACTGTCCGCTGTTTTGAATCACCGCAGTTTGTGAATAGGATTTTGAAGTCGTCAGCGTGCTAAATTGCAATGCATTACTCATTTTCAACGTGCCATAAGTATTTCCTTGGCAACCAATCAACGTTGCAAAAGAAATAAGCAAAATGAATTGCGACAAATGGCCTAAATAAAATGTCATTCGCATGTGGTTTCCTCTCCTCTTTTTCGACATGAAAATCTTTTGTTTTCCCAGGCAATGATTTGTTGTTCAGCAGTAATTTTCTTCCCTACAAAAGTATTCAGGTCACAGGTTTTCAATAACAATCTTTCCTGTTTTTTTTGGCATCTTCAATTGTTCTTGAGGTCTTGCAATATAAGGCATGAAATATCCCCGCCGCTTTGATTGCGGCGGGGAATATTCTGTACAGCAGCAGTAAAACTACAAGTTGAGTGTTACGTTAGAAGGTGATTTTTCCAGAGAACTGGAAGTCGCGATTACCAGAGACTGCAGTCACTTCACCAAACGTATTACCCGACGCTGATTCATTCTGTGACGACCAGCTTGTACTGATTGAGCTGACCGTTACCTTGTTACTCACGTTAAAGCAGTCCGCCTGAAAGACAAACTTGGTATTTCTTGTTCGTGGCAGATTAAAGGAACGCTGCATACTGGCATCCAGATTGTAGTGACTCGGATAGCTGGCACCATACCGTGACAACCCCGTGCGTGGCATATCACCAATCTTGGTGTAGGACACGCTCGACGAATCAATAGAATTTGGCGTTGCAAATGCAGCCGAGTTTAGAAAATGTTTTGAAGCCAGATTCTTTCCTGTAATCCCCTTACCCCAGCTGCCATTCTCGCGGATTTTCGCACCCGGCACAACATCCGGCATACAAGTGCCAACCGAATACTGAACGCAAGTGCTGCCGGTAATCAATAGCGGCACGCCAGAAAGATAAGAGAAAACTCCCGACATCGTCCAGTTACTGGCAATGGCATTTACAAAAGGATTGCTGCCGCCGATGTGCCCCTTGCCAAAAGGCAAATTCCCATAGCCGTAGATCTTCAGGTTTTGCGGAGTATTGGTTTCAGTTAAATCACGATCCGCACGGTTGTTCCCTGGCATAGCCTTCCCATTGGAAGACATGCTGGCCGGCACAGCCCAAGAACTGCGAGTCGTATCGTCGTCGCCGATGTTCTTCGAATACGTGTAGTTGAGAGTATAGGACACTCCCTTCCAATCACGTTGTGCAAGAGTTATTTGCAATGAGTGATAGTTGAGGTTGGCAATGTTATCCCAAATCGCACTCGGTGGAGAAGAATACTGCGGGTAGGGACGAAGCCAACGACCAATTGTCGGTGTCGTACTCTTGGCACCTGCATTGGCATACCAACTATCCACCGAAATACTCGGATCAGCAGCTTCCGCTATAGCAATATTTGCTGCTGTCGCTGGTGCTGCCATGATGTGTGTTTTTCCGTCCGTCGCATACACGCCACTCAAAGCCGCAACATGGTTCATGTTCGGATATCCAGACCAGAATCCAGACTGAGTTGCGCCAGCGATAAAGTGCGATTCACTGCCGGCGTAGTTCACCGTCAGAGTAACGTTGTTGTTGATTGCGCGTTGTAAACCAAAGGTAAAAAATTCAAACTCCGGAGCGCGGCCCGACAAATACGGATCGACATAACCCGGTGCGCTGGAAGGAGCAACATATGTTCCGGAGCTATTCAAATAGTTACCAATATCAAGCGTCAACGAAGAGGCAGATGGCGTCAAAGCAGCAGGAATCGTATATCCCGGACCACCGAAATTCGTATTCGCTTCTCCAGCTGCAGTAAAGGCTGTGCTGCTATTCAACCAGTATGAGGGACCGCTGGTTGAACCTGAAGTAACAGCTGTGGGCAGAATGATATTGGCACCAAAGCCTAACTGACTAGCACCTGTGCCTGCATCTACGCGTCCACCGACACCACCGGAATGCGAATAGGAAACCGAAAATCCAGCATGCACCACAGTCTTGTCGTTCACCGACCAAGCAAGACCTAAACGCGGCCCCCAGTTCTTCCAGTAGGTTTGAGCAGGATTATGGCACTGACAACTGATGTCTGCTCCGCGCGAACCGGCAAATTGCAACTCGCCGGCCGTATTTGTTAAAGAATTAACTGCATTGGCATTAAAGAAGCTCCAACGATCATCCACCTCTCGATAAGTCGGGAAGTAGTCCCACCGCAGTCCCAGATTCAGCGTTAGATTTGGTCTGATCTTCCAATCGTCTTGCACATAGGGCGAGATCGGGCGATACCGCCCACCCAACATGGAATAGGTAGGAACGGAAGTAGACCCACTGTGAACACCTCCCAGCAAGAAGCTGGCGTACGAATAACCGGTTGCTGTGGCTTCGGTAGTTCCAGTGGTATACAAGGAAGAACCGTTAAAGTTCGCTGTATCGTACGGAGACCAAGTTTGCGTGTAAATGCCCGAATGCGAGGTCTGTGTACTTACGTTATCTTCAAGCCATTGAACTTGAATACCATAGGTGAGCAAATGCTTTCCCTTGCTCCACTGCAAGTTATCTACGAGTGTGAAAGCGTTTGGAACCGTTTTGCTTGACGCATCCGATGCGCCGCATTCTGTCCATTCATATTGAACGGTGGAGAAGTATGTTGAGGTAGAGAACGAAGAACACGGAAAATTTTGCGATGCTTGTCCGACCGGAAGACCGGTTATACCGGCAGCGGTCGCATAATTGTCTCCCGCAGTCGGTGCGTAGGTGCCACCACCCTGGCGCGTAAAACCGTATTTGAACTGGTTGACAAGTGTCGGGGACAACACCCACGAATGCTCGATGATCATGTTCACCGGCAAAACGTTGGAAGAATCACCGTTGGTGTAGGGTAATGGAAGCGTTGCACCATAACCAACCGAATGCCGCGAACCACGCGTATACACGTAAGATAAGCGCTGCGATTGAGTCAAATCATAGTCGACCTTAAAGGCGAGCGTGTGATTGTCATATCCCGTCAAACCAGAAGCCAGATAATTATTGACGGTAGTAGACAGCGAAGGTGAAGGCATAAAGCTTTGTTCGTATTGTGAAATCGATGAGATGTAACTCGGATTGATCACGTTGGTCGTACCGCCATAGGCAAAAGCAGTACGGGAACACGAGTTGCTGCTAGCACAAGTGTTCGTCAGCGGGTTGTAGATGTGGGCATCCGAACCTAACTCGGTAAAATTGCCCTCCCGCATCAGCGTAGTGGGAATCGTGTACAAGCTTGGTGTGGCAGCGTTACGGCCATGGAACTCATCCCAGTTGCCAAAAAAGAATAGTTTCTTTGAAAGAGATGGTTTAAACCGGGTCTGGGGAATATGGCCACCAAAGGCAATCGAAATTTCGTTCAAATGTTCTGCCGGTTTGCCTGCAGGAACAGTTGTCGTTACACCATTGACAATCGCCGTTTTGGTTGCCCAAGGCTGCGTAAAACCCCACGTATCAAAAACTCTGTTACGCACGAAATCGGAAACCGATCCGTGATATTCCTTGCCGCCCGATTTGGTGGTAAAACTCAGGGAGCCTGCTCCTTGATATTCAGCCGTTGCACCGCTGGTTTGAATCTGCATCTGGTCAATTGTTTCAACCGCAATCGAGTTGGAAACCGGTCGATTGTCGCTTTGCTGGTTGGCCGTCGTGGTCGGAATGCCGTCCAGATAGACTTCGGAAAGGTAGCCACCTGTTCCAGAAAAATTCGGAGCGCGCGTTGCCGATTGTGCACCCGCTGCTAGCGTCCCGTACGAGGTCGCATCGCGTTGCTGATTACTCATAACAAACGGCAGCTTTTCGTAGGTATCATTCGTGACAGTCGTACCTAGCGTTGCGTTTGTCGTCTGCAACTCTGGCGGAGCCGCAGTTACTGTAATGGTTTCGCTGGCTTGACCCAATTGCAACTGCGCATTGTATCCAGTAATCGTCAAACCATTTACAGTAATGTTTTCTTGTTTCAGGGTCTCAAATCCCTTGGCCGTAACTGTCACGGTGTAAATGCCCGGAATCAGCGGCGAAATCTCATACGCACCAGCCGAAGACGTAGTACGCGTCGATGCTGTACCAGAATCTTGGTTCGTGGCCGTTATAGTTGCGTGTGGAATTACAGCACCTGTGGAATCAGCTACGGTTCCTTCCAGTGCACCTTGACCACCTGTCTGCGCTCGGCCAATGCAAATTCCGTTCAATGTCACGAGCGAAATTATCACAGCAACCCGCCAGAACGTTTGGAATAGCTTTCTTACTTGTGGTGATCGATTCTTCGTTTTTACAACGGAATGCGTCAAAGTAATCCTCCTCAGATCAAAAACGTTCTTATTCAAAGATGGAACATTTTCTCCAATGGATTTTGGAACCCCAGAATATTGAAGCAAACAATCCCTTTCTGTCAAGAAAAAATTGCGTCCATCGTTGCAAAAACACGTAACTTACAGATTTTCTTTATCTTGCGGAAAACAAATTCTGGAATGAATTGAACAAAAACCGTCTTCCAGAAAAAACCAAAATTTCTGTAGTTCGTTTGACATCCGTTCAGAGTCTGGATTCAAACACTCCACAAAATCACCGTTGACAGGAATCAGGATTTCCCCTGCCTAGTGTGAGCAATACATAAAATAGAATCTTGAGCGTTTTATGCAATGAAAAATACAATATCGCATATAAAAATTAGATAAGGATTGTCTTAAGTAGCTGAAACCATTCAATCGACAGAGTTTGGCACAGAAAATGCTTATTAAGCGTCACAAAGGAGATCTGTCGATGAATAAACAGAAAATTTGTTGTCAATAAACCATATTGATCGCGTTTCTAAGCACAACTACCTGCCAATATCCATCCTTTTAAGCTAAGAAAATCAACTGAATAACAGACAGAATAGGAGAACGGAAAAATGCACAAATTTTTCGCTTACTTCCTTTCAATACTTGTTTTCTCCTCTGCCATATCGCTGTTTGCGCAGGATAATGCATCCGTGGTCGGCGTGGTAACGGACAGAACAGGCGCAGTCGTCACTGAGGTCCAAGTGACCCTAACAAATACATTGACGAATGAGTCATACACACAAACCACAGACAATTCTGGAGTCTTTCGGTTTGCCGTCGTTTCCCCTGGCACTGGATACAAAATCACTTTTTCCCGCGACGGCTTCACTACTGCATCTGTTTCTGACATCACCTTGGCAGTTGCAAAAACACGTACGCTAAACGCCAAACTTTCAGTAGGAAGCAAAGTTGAAACTGTTCAAGTTTCGGCCTCGGACGATAACGTTACAATCAACACAACCGATGCCACTATCGGAAACAACCTCGACGTCAAAGAACTAAACGATCTCCCGATCTACAACCGCACAACAGGCATTACAACGCTGTTCTATATGCAGGCTGGCGTTGATTCCAATACGTCGGCGGTAACGGGTGCGCGTATCGATCAATCCGAAGCTTCCCTTGATGGACTAGATGTAAACGATATCGCAAATGGGGAGGGCTTCAGCATCGTGGGTGGAGCACCCATTGATTCGGTGGGCCAGTTTACCGCCAATGTCGCTGGCCTGAATGCCGACACAGGCACCGGTAGCGGTGGCCAATACAAGATGGTCACCAAGTCTGGCACAAACAAGTTCCATGGAAACCTGAACGAATATCACCGCGATACGACAACGGTGGCCAACAGCTGGTTTAACAACCTCACGGGTGTTGCACGTACACCCCTGATTCACAATCAGTATGGCGGCGACATTGGCGGTCCGATCAAGCGCAACAAGCTGTTCTTCTATTTTGATTGGGCTGATTCCAGGATTGTTCAGTCCTCAACTGCAGAACGTGAGGTGCCGCTCAATGACTTCCGCGCTGGCAACCTGGATTATATTAACGACAATCCTGGATGCACTGCCTCCAGCCGTATCAATAACGCTCCGGGTTGCCTCTCCTCGTTAAGTGCGAATCAGGTTGCAGCACTCGACCCTGCCGGCATCGGTCTGGATACATCTCTGATCAGCTATATTGATTCCCGTTATCCGAAGGCCAATGATAACTCGTATGCAAGTGCGGACGGAGTGAATACGGGCGGTTATCGCTTCACCTATCCGACGCCCGACACCCGTCACAGCTACGTGGGGCGTATTGATTATGACCTGACGCCAACTCAAAAGCTCTTTGGCCGCTTCACCATTACGCGCGAAGACGCCACGGAGTCATTGCCCGAATTTGGCACTGATCCCGTCACGCATCCGTATCAGAACCGCAGCTATGCGTATGTAATAGGCCATACCTGGGACATCGGCTTAAACAAGGTGAACCAGTTCAGTTACGGCGATACAATCGAAAAGCTGAACTATCCCGACGTTTACAATCCGACAGGAGCCAATCAATTCAGCTTTACCGGCTTGGATGGTCCATATACGAGCTATGACGGGCAGAGGCGTCGTGTACCGATTCCCATGTTCCGTGATGACTTTACCTGGATCAAGGGTAGCCATACGCTGAACTTTGGCGGTACATTCAAGTTCATTAAAACAAACAGTCTTTTGGCAAATGATTTTAACTTCGTTGAAGGCGGTTTGACCGGTTCAACGATGACCGGCGGTTTTGATAGTACCGTTCGTCCAAACAACATTCTTTCAGATCCGACCATCGATCCTTCGGGTGTGGCAACAACGGATTACGACCAACTGTTTGCCACCGGCTTGGGCGCGATCGGTGAAGTGTATACCAACTTTGTTTACGACAATAAGGGAAATGCGCTCCCAGCGGGAACGGGTGCCCATCGCGCTTATCGTTATTTCCAAACCGAGCTTTATTTCGGCGATACGTGGAAGGTGACACCAAAGCTGACGCTCGACTACGGCGTTCGTTATCAGCTGTATTCGGTGCCTACCGAAGTCAATGGCTTGGAATCAACGGCAAAGTCTTCAAGCGGATCGGTTGATCTGAACAGCTACATGAATACCCGTGTTGTACAAGGCAAGGCAGGCAATACCAGCAACACGGCGTTGCCAATCTATAGCTACGTTCTGGCGGGTAAGGCTAACCACGGTCCTGACCTGTATGGAATGAACTATAAGGATTTTGCACCTCGTGTTGGCTTTGCCTATACCCCCTATGCCAACGGCAAGACGGTGATCAATGGCAGCGCTGGCATTGTTTATGACCGCACAGTGATCAATGCAATCAATTTTCTTGCAGATCAATTGTCCTATCAGTTTTACAGTTCAAACACATGGCAAGCCACCGGCAGTTCTGCGGTGAATGCTCTTGCCAACACCTATCGCATTGGTTCCAACCTTTCGGTCAACAACAACGCAATTCCAACAGCACCAGTAATCTCTTCCACTTATGTTCCCTATGTGGATTCAACGGGAACTCCCTATGGTTTGGCAGCCGGTGAAACCAACTTTGTTATTGATCCAAAGCTGAAGGACCCCTACTCGATTACTTTAAACTTTGGCATCCAGCAGGAATTTCCTTGGAAAACGATCGTAAAGGTAAACTATGTGGGGCGCTTGGGTCGTCGTCTGCTAGCTGACGTGGATGCTTCGCAGGTCATTGATGTGCCTGATTACTCTGGAAAATCCACACAAACGATGGCGCAGGCATTCGCTGGCCTGACCACTGAATTACGCGCCGGAAAAACCGGAACAGCTCTGACCCCGCAGCCATGGTTTGAAGACAACATGGGCTACTATGCCTCCGGAAACAGAACTAGGCATGTTGCCAGTCTTGGGGGTACATTGCCAGGGCGCGGCGACATTTCCGATACGATTCAAACGTTAGCTTCCTACACGTATTACGATGGCATACCGCTTTGGCCAAACAACATTGGCATACCCTCGCAGTTTGGCACCAATGCTTATCTGGTCAACATGGGTTCATCAAACTATCATGGTCTGCTGCTTACAGTCGACAAGAACGCGTCCAATGGTTTGCGTTTTGAGTTCAACTATACTTGGTCGCACTCCATCGACAATACCTCTGAAGCGGCAAATCAGAATTCATTGTTCAACAATTCGGGCATGATCTGCGACTACTATAAGCCGCGCGCATGCCGTGGCGATTCGGACTTCGATGTTCGTCAGGAAATCTCGTCAAACTTCATCTATGAGTTGCCGATTGGCCGCGGAAAACCGTACTTTAACCATTTGAACCGTACGCTAGACGAGGCCATTGGCGGCTGGATGATCTCTGGCATTCCCAGCTATCGCACAGGCGTTGCCTACACTGCTTACTCAGACACATATCTGGCAGGCTTTGACAATGCAAACCCGGCGATCTTTACCGGCAATCGTTCAGACTTAAAAGCCAAGGTCAATGTCGATCACAACACCAACACCGTTTATACTTTTGCGGGTGGCTCTACGGGTGCAGCAAAGGTCGCTGCCGAATTCCGTGGCCCAATCGGACTGGAATACGGCCAACGTAACTACTTGCGTGGACCTGGCGATTTCGATCTGGATGCCGGTTTGGCAAAAGATTTCCAATTGGTAGATAAGATCAAACTTCGCTTCCGTGCCGATGCATACAACCTGCTTAATCATCCCTCATTCTCGACAGGTGCCGTGAACATCGTTTCGAATGCAGGCAACTTTGGCCAAATCAGCAGCACCACAAGCAGCTATCGTGTAGCACAGTTCTCGCTACGGTTGGAGTTCTAATTCGTCAGCAAAAAACAACAAAGCCCCGGCTCCGGTCGGGGCTTTTCTTTGCTTCAAAAAAATCACCGTTGACAAAAAAACCGGATTTTCCCACGCTGTGAGGAACGTGCGGAACGGCCTCCCGACCCTGCGTCGTAGAGGCCATTTTTTATCCCGGTGGAAATCATGTTCGAAGAAGAAGAAATCCAGCGGCAAACACTCAATGTGCGGCAAGGATGCATCTGCCCGAACGGTGGCAACCCCATCGACGGTGAAACCTACATCGATCCCTGCTGCAAAGTGCACTATGCCGAGCTGGCCATTACTGAGTTCCTTACCAAACCCGATCTTGATGTCAGCGAAGAGGAGCTGGCCGACTGGCAAATGCGCGAGAAGGAACAGAATGCCGAAAAGCAACGCCGGAAGAAGCGTGTCAGCTATCCCAAAATGACGGTGGCCAAGCGATGACTTTCTTCAAGGCCCAAAAGCCACAGGCCACGTCGATCTCGTTCACGGTTCTCGGCCATCCAGAGCCCCAAGGCTCCACGCGCGCCTTCCTGATGGCAGGACGCCCCCGTGTCACCAGCGACAACGCCAAAATGAAGCCTTGGCGTCAGCAGGTCGGCTGGACAGCACTTCGTGTGCGGCCTGGTGCGCAGATTTTCGCAGCACAGCACGTTCCCGTCAAAGCGCGTTTCGAGTTTTATTTGGCTCCTCCCATCAAGATGCCCAAAGGCCGTTCTTGGCCAGCCGTCAAACCTGATCTGGACAAACTCTGCCGGGCCACGTTTGATGCCTTGACGGGCATTCTTTGGATCGACGATGGCCAAGTCGTCGATCTTGCTGCTGTCAAGCAATATGGCTTGCCGGAACGTACTGAAATCACCGTAGAAATCGCGGCATAAAGGATTTCCATGACAAATAAAAAACCGTTTCCTCTTCTGATTTTGAGTGATGCGCCTTCGGCCACCAGCGGCCTCGGCCGCATTACCAAAGACTTGGCGATGCATATTCACGAACACATGGGCGACGTGTGCCGCGTGGCAACCTTGGGCTACGGAGGCCCCGGTTCCAACAAACTTGGCTTCTCTCAATATGTGATTGAAGGCATGAGCGATTGGGTCATTCCCACTCTGCCGCAAGTCTGGGAAGACTTTGCCGGACAGGAAATTGGCGCCATTCTTACCATCTGGGATGCCAGTCGGCTCACTTGGTTTTCCCAACCAGGTCGTTGCGAACTCTTAGCCTCAAATCCTGTTTTGCGCACATGGCTCCAACAGACACCCTTTCAGCGCTGGGGATATTTCCCACTCGATGCCGAGGGACACGGCGGCAAGCTGAGTTTCCCCCTCCAGCAAACGCTGCTCGGCTTTGATCGCATTCTTGCCTATGGTCATTGGGCCAAAGATCTCATCGAGCAGTCCATCGGTTCAACAGAAGCAGCCAAGCGCGATCTTGATTCCCTGCCCCACGGCATCGATACAGAGGTTTTCTACGAAGAAAATCGTCTCCTCTGCCGCCAGCTTTTCTATAAACTCACTGGCGCGCAAACCATGAAACAGACGCATCCTCCCATCACCGAAGACACTTTGCTAATCGGCATCGTAGCCACCAATCAAAACCGGAAAGATTGGGCATTAGGGATTGAAACCGTAGCCTTGGAGGCAAAGAACCGCAAGGTCCTGCTCTGGATTCACACCGATCAACTAGAGCGTTCTTGTTCGATTCCGGCGTTGTTGATCGATCATGGCCTGTTGGATAAGGCTGTCGTCTCTCTCGGCTATCTCTCCGACGAAAGAATGGCGCAGGCATATTCAGCCTGCAATGTAACGCTCGGCATCGGTTCCGGCGAAGGTTTTGGTTATCCACTCGCGGAGTCTCTGGCTTGCGGAACGCCCGTCCTCCACGGCAATTACGGTGGCGGTGCCGAAATCATTCCGGAAGAGATGCGGATTGAGCCCATTGCCTATCGGTCAGAGGGCTTGTACAGCTCAAGACGCCCAGTCTTCGATCCACAAGACTGGGCTGATCGGGTGGAACAATACTCCGATCAAAGAACCGCACTCGATGCGCAATACGCGTGGTCGAATCTCTGGCCACGGTGGCATGCCTGGATCGAGCGAGGAATGGAGCACAAACATGAGTCTTGAACGTGCACTTGCAATCTCCGGTTGGATGACAGAAGCCGAACTGTTCTATCTGGCCACGACCGCATCCCGCAGTCAGCAAATTGCTGAAATTGGTTCCTGGCAAGGCCGCAGCACGCGTGCTCTGGCTGATCATACGTGCGGCATTGTCTGTGCCGTCGATACCTGGAAGGGATCGGCGGAAGAATGGCATATTGCGGAGCTGAAAGACAAACCTCTCAACTGGCTCTTCAACACTTTTTGCGCCAACATGTCCGATCTGTCCAACGTTCTGCCTTATCAGATGACTTCGCTTGAAGCGGCAGAGCATTTCCTCACTGCGGGCACCCGCTTTGACTTCATCTTTCTCGATGCCAGCCACGATTACGAGAATGTAGCGGCAGATATTCGTGCCTGGCAACCATTGCTTTGTCCGGACGGCATCTTTGCTGGCCACGATTACAATCCGCCCACCTTTCCCGGCGTCGTTCAAGCCGTTCATGAGCTGGTTCCCCGCTTTCGCGTTCTCGAAGGCACCGCACTCTGGACTACGGAGGCAGCATGATCGAAATCCTCGATTTTACTCTCGACAATTCCTATCTCGATGGCGCTTTGCCCGTTCCTCCCTTCCCTCAGGAGCCAATCTATCCGGATTGGCCCTCGGCTTGGAAAGGGCTTGAAAGCGTTCTGCCCGCCCTGCTCACCCGATTTCATGTCGGGTGTGATCGTGCGCTTGAATTTGGCGTGGAATATGGCTACTCCACCGCTGCCCTGGCACAGCTCTTCCAGTCCGTTCTTGGCATTGACACTTTTGTTGGCGATCAACACTCCGATCTTCAGCTCGGTGGCGGTCAAACTCTGGCCCGGTCAGATTTTTATGCCTACACCCAAAAAAATCTGGAGCGCTGGCCCAACATCAAACTCGTACAAACCGACTATCAAACCTGGACGGAAACCGATGATAGCCGCTATGACCTGATCCACGTCGACATCGTCCACACCTTTGAAGACACCTTCGCCTGTGGCCGCTGGGCTGTCGATCACGCGCCTGTAGTCATCTTTCACGACACTGAAAGTTTTTCTGAAGTCAAGCATGCCGTCGCAGCCATTGCGGAAGAAGCTGGTCGCCAATTCTACAACTATCCCTATTGCTACGGGCTAGGAATCCTGGTGAACGAATGACGTTGAATGTCTGTGCCATCTTCCGCAACGAGGCGCTTTATCTGCGCGAGTGGATCGAGTTCCACCGCCTTGTCGGTGTTGACAAGTTTTTTCTTTACCACAATCGTTCCGCCGACAATTGGCAAACCATTCTGCAACCCTACATCGCAAGCGGAGTCGTCGAAATTACCGAATGGCCTCATCTGCCGCCCTGCCAGGTCAATGCCTATCAGGACTGCATCAACAAACGCCATGGTCAAGACGAATGGATGGCCTTTATCGATTGCGATGAATTCCTCTGGTCCCCACGCTTCTCTACCCTGCCCGAGGCTCTGGCCACCTTCCCTTCTTCGTGGGGTGCGGTTGGCGTTAATTGGATGTGTTTTGGCTCCGGAGGTCAGGCAGAGTGGGAAGACCGCTTGGTCCTTGAGCGTTTCATCTGGCGTCCTGCGGAACAAGGATTCTTCAACCGCCACATCAAGAGCATCGTGCGCATGGATCAGGTAGTCAACAACAGCGGCGATCCACACTTCTTTTATGCCGAACGCGGCACCTTCAATGAGGTGGGAGAACCAATCACCTACGCTGAATCGCGGCAGCAATCGCAAATCCTTCGCATCAATCACTACTGCACCAAGTCGCGGCAAGAGTGGCTTACGCGCAATCTCTCCGGCAAGCCCGACCGCAATGGGGAAAATTTCGTTGGCGACGAAAATATCTACAACGTCTTCCAGCCGCAGGATGTTGAAGATCATGAAATCCAGCGCTATCTTCCCGTGCTGAAAGAGAGATGCGCATGAATCTGAATCACTATGTTGCAACGGGGCTGGCCACCGCTGGACGACACAGTTATTCCGATGAGTTTCTAACGCTACTCAGTTGGGGTGAGGGCTCTCGTCTCCATGTCGGCAGCTTCACATCGATCGGGGCCGAAGTCGAAATCTTTCTCGGTGGCAATCATCATTATGACTGGGCTACCACCTATCCGTTCCCGGCCTTTTCAGCATCTTTTCCGGCAGCAGCCGACATCGGTGGCCATCCCTATTCCAATGGAGATGTGGTAATCGGCAGCGATGTATGGATCGGTCGCGGCGTAACCATTCTTTCCGGTATCTCCATCGGCAATGGTGCTGTCATCGCCGCACGTTCGGTCGTAGCCAAAGACGTACCTGCTTATATGGTCGTCGGGGGCAACCCGGCACGACGCATCAAAGACCGGTTCTCGCAAGAAGTTGTAGAAGAGCTGCAACGTCTGCAATGGTGGCAATTTGACGACGCCACTCTGAATTCCCTGATGCCTTATCTATTGAGCCCAAATGTAGAGGCGCTGCTATCAGCAGCTAGGAGAATCACGCAATGAAACTGTCTTTTATTATTGGCGCTTTTAATCGTCCCGGTCGACTGCGTACCTGTCTGGCGTCGCTAGCCGATCAAACCTTCACCGATTGGGAAGCAGTTGTGGTCGACAACTCTGATCAGCCCGAAGCGATTGAACTGCAGCGGGAGTATGCCAAAGTCGATCCACGCATTCGTTACGAACACATCGGCGAACGCGCCTTCGATCCACGCATCGGTATCCGTTCTCTTTACACGGCCACTGAAATCGGCGTCGAAATGACCACCGGAGAATGGCTCTGTTATCCCAACGATGATTCCTACTACTGTCCCTGGTTTGCCGAACGAATGCTGGCGCACGCCGAGGCCAACAATCTGGAATTCGTTTATTGCGATATTGTGATTGGTCGGCCAGACATTGCGCACTATCCCCTAAGCTGCCAGCCGTGGGCCTGTGCTGTCGACAAAACCTGCTACATGTTTAAGCGGGAGTGGTTCCAACCCTTCCCCGAGCAATTTACCGGGCAATACGGCGTAGCAGACGGTCTGCTGGTCAATGCCCTGGCCGCACGCGGCATCCGCCACGGCAAACTACCTCAACTGCTTGTTGTCCACAACTAAAGGAGGTGTGATGAATCCGGTCTTGATTCTCACCCACAATTGCCTGGATCTGACCAAAAAATGCGTTGCAAGCGTGCGGGCGCAAGACATTGAAACTGCCGTCGAAATCATTGATAATGGCTCCACAGATGGAACGGAAAACTGGCTAGCGGAAAACAGTCCAACCGCCACCGACGATTGGAAGATGACGGCGATTCTGAACCATGCAAACCTCGGCGTAAGTTCTCAGTGGAATCGTGGCTTGGACTTCTTTTTCAATGGCGTACGTGCCGAGCATGTGCTGATCGTGAATAACGACACGATTTTACCTAGTTGGTTCTACCGTGAATTGCTGAGTTACGAGGTGCCATTCATCAGCGGCACCACTGTCGACCAGATGGAACAGATCGCCACCCCACGCCATCCGCAGGCGGCAGCGGATGCACCTGACTTTTCCGCATTCTTGATTCGCCGTGAAGCTTGGCAGAAGGTCGGTTCCTTCGATGAGCGCATGAAGAATTATTATTCTGATAATGACTGGCATGTGCGTGCGCATCGAGCAGGCATCACGCTCTGGAATAGCGGCATTCCGTTTTATCATGAGCGCAGTTCTACGCTCAAGCAGGCATCGGAAAAAGAGCGCCGCATGCTTGAGTTGCAATCGTTGGCAGATGAAGAAGTATTTGTTTCCATTTACGGCTGTTCTACCTGGCAACCAGCCTATGCGGAGTTGTTCCAGTAGCCAAACAGCGCGAACCAGCAGTGAGCAGAATCTGCCAAGAGGTTCGCGCTGTTTGCAAATAGATGATTCAGAAGAAGATTTGCGATGGTGCGTGACCGCTGTCACAATAAAATTCGAATCCGTAAGGCCGGTACGCGAAAAACTGTACCTATCTTCTTTGAATGCAGCACGCTAGAATGGATAGGGGTCACAATGGAGTTGAAGTGCATCGAGCAGATGCAACTGATGTCCTGGTACAACACGTCTTTGCGGGACGGGGTCACAATGGAGTTGAAGTGCATCGAGCAGATGCAACGCTACCCGAGCTGAACGGTACCCGCAGCCAACGGAGTCACAATGGAGTTGAAGTGCATCGAGCAGATGCAACGCGCGTCAGCCTCCGCAGTTTCTCAGCGGTTTCCGTCACAATGGAGTTGAAGTGCATCGAGCAGATGCAACCGCCACGAAGACAGTGCCGTATTGATCCACCGCAGTCGCAATGGAGTTGAAGTGCATCGAGCAGATGCAACGGGTGGCAGATACTGTGGGGCTGGCCCCATACTGTTGCAACGGAGTTGAAGTGCATCGAGCAGATGCAACATTGCTATAGCTTGCAGCTCAAGCAAAGGATCACCAGTCGCAACGGAGTCGAAGTGCATCGTGCAGATGCAACCGAGTTTCTGCTGGTTGTTGGCCATGGATGCATGAATCGTTACATCGGACAGAGCCATTTAGATAATAAATTGCGAACTGTCGGTGTACCAACACGGGCAAAGTAAGAAGATGCGGGGAGGCCAGTCGTGGACGAACCGAAGATACCAGAAGACCTGAAAGACATCTACAAAGAAGCACAGATGAATACCGAGTGCGAAGGAACTTTCAACGATGGGTTTGTAGCTGAACTGATCGAGCGCATCGCGAAGTTGCAGGCCGAGAGAGATGCACTGTTGGTGGCGCTGAAAGAAGCAAAGGGATGGACAACGAATCCTGTTGTGCTTATCAATACGCTTGCGCATCAAGAGTGTCTGGATATGCACGCTAAGGTTGATGCAGCAATTTTACAGACCAAGAGCCACTAACCAACGATGGAGTGTCGCGGCAAGTGCGCTGCATAAGCGCAACGACTTCAATTGCAGCCAAAAGTGCATCGAGCAGATGCAACTTAGTTCGTCATTATGTATGCTGAATGTATTTATGTCTTAATTCAGTTTGAGTGCATCGAGCAGATGCAACCTGCTTCAGGGTTTCAAACCCGTCAGCCACTACGGATCTCAACGAAGGTAAAGTGCATCGTGAAGATGCAACTGGTCAATGTTCAAACTCACGTTCTGAATCGTCAGTAGCAATACGGTCTAAGTGCATCGAACAGATGCAACTGGTTATAGCTATCCACCTTTCCTTTCCATAAGCAGTTGGCCCCACCGCAGGGCATTGCATGCAGCCACTGCCGATTCATCCTGCACAACGCTTCGCCCAGTCAAGGCGAAGCCTATTAGCCCCACCGCAGGGCATTGCATGCAGCAGACCTTCCGAGCCATTGCCACAACCAATAGCCCAGTCAAGGCGAAGCCCATTGGCCCCACCGCAGGGCATTGCATGCAGCCACTACTAGCTCATCCTGCCACAACGCTCTGCTCAGTCAAGCGAAGCAGTTAGCCCCACCGCAGGTGGTGCATGCAGCAGACTTTCCCAGCGGTTGCCACAACCGATAGCCCAGTCAAGGCGAAGCCCATTGGCCCCACCGCAGGTGGAGGTTGCATTTTTGCTGGCATTCGGTCAGGATGCTGGCATGGAAGAAATTTCGGAAGTTTTCAAAAAGGATATTCCGGCTGGCACGCCTGCATCCAAGGGCGGAAAAGCTCGGATGCAGAGTCTTTCTCCCCAGCAAAAAAAGATGTTGGGAATGAAGGCTGCCAAAGCGCGTTGGGGTAAAACAAAAAAGAGCGGAAAAGAAGCTGGCATTCCTCTCCAAGCAATTGCAGGAACCCGCAAAACGCGTACAAAAGAAACCCGTGTCTTTAGCATTGCATTGACGGCTGCGGAAAAGCGTCTAGCCAAGGCAATCGAGGAGCGGGCTCGTGCGGCCTCTACCTGGGCCGTGTTGAATGCCGAAATCCCCAGCCTGCAGCGCACCATTGCCGCCTTGCGCAACCAGCAGAATCCCGACGCTCCCCAGGTAGCTTACCCAATGCAGCTCCCCGATGGTTCTCCAGTAACATACGCGTTGAATTCTGGCCCCAGCGCCTACGATCTCAACACCGTTCTGTCGGATGCGCCCGCACCCGCATTGTCTCCCCGCCCGCTTGCTGCTTCGCGTGCTGGGGGTGGAGCGATGAACATCAATTTGGGCGACGACGACGAGGAAGATAAATTCCTCAATGATAGCAACGTAGCCGGCGGTCAATGGCACTAAGAATGGCACTAAGAGCAGAGCTAGCGATGAAAAACCAAAACAATATCGGTCAGTGGGTCCGCAGAATCTTCAAAAAGGATTCTATCGATTTTGAAGAGGAAGTCGACCAGAATCTTGTTACGGATGAAAACTGCCGCAGCCATACGTATACTGTGACGCTCTATGATGAAGACATGCACGTAATCCGCACCTTCACCAAATGCATGGGTGCAGAAACCATCAACAACGGTGTGCAATTTGAAGATGAGTTCGGTTTGCTCAAATATTTTGAAGCGCCATGGATCAGCATTGAAGAACAACCCTAAAGCTTCTCCACTACTTCAAACACCCCGCGTTGTGGTGCTCTGCCGCCATGGCAAGGCACGCGGAAGATGCACGGTCGTGGCCAGTCACACCCAGTCAACTGCGGGTCAGGCAAAGAGTCCAGATTCTGGACTTTTTCTAGTTTGCGCGCTGCCATATCCAGAATGGCTTGACGCGCAGATTTCTCCGGCACTGGAATGTCTACGTTAAAACAAACATCTTGCAACACACCATCGGCCAACATGGCTTGCAGCCAATCGTGGGTTGAAATATCGTCAAAATCTTCGCGCCATACTTGTAGCCAGGTGTTTTTAAAACCTTCACTTACATCGTTTTTTTTGCGAAAGCGCAATTTTTTGTTTGCCGGATGTCTTAGTCCTTTGGCCCAAGGGGAGTGCCGTTTCCCATTGCGATTTTGGCCCAAAACAATCACCACCTGCTGCATCGGCAAACCATAAGCACAAACCTCTCCAAGAGAGAACCAGCTTCGGCATTCTGAATAGTGCCGGTCGTCGCTCCAACTGGTAACCAGCACAATGCGCCGCAAGTGCGATCCATCGGGAGATAGAAAGCAAGAAGAGCGCCAATTTTCAAGTTTTTCTGGAACCTTCCAAGGCGATTCCGTTGGTTTGCGGATTGCGGAAGTAATCACGTCGGCTAAAGCAGAGAGGTGGCATACTTCGCCATGCACATCGTAGGAATCGGTATCCAGCCCTGGTTCAATCCCCATTCCATAGCATTCTTCGCCAGCCGCCTCGCCAAAGTCCGCACGGTCTGACAAAAGGCCAGCGCGGATCGCACGCTGCAACATGGTGTTTCCATCTATCTTGATGTGTTCCCAAAAACGCAGCCAATAGGCTTTGCGCGGGCATTGTTCAAAAGCAGTCAGCAGTTCGGCAGTCCCCAACATGGTGCATCCCCAATCCAGAATCTGGACTGGTTTCTAAAATATGTCGATCCCTATTTGAGGACGTATAAGCCTAAGGTTTATCGAAGCGCTAGTTTTGTCATCAAATGATGATAAAATAAGCGCAATAGGAGGAACCATGAGAACAACCGTTGTTCTGGACGATGATTTGGTAAAGACGGCGCAAGAATACAGTGGTGAAAAAGAGAGGACAGCGTTGTTGCGTTTGGCGCTCAAATCTCTGATTCATTTGGAAGCATCGCGGAGACTGGCCGCGCTTGGAGGCACTATGCCTGAACTGGAAGATATTTTTCGCACCCGAGTTGATGCGCTATGATCCTTGCCGATACTTCAATTTGGATTGACTATCTTCGGGGCCGGAACCAGGAGATGGAGAAGCTACTAAATTCTGGCCAGATCATCATGCATCCATTTGTTCTCGCAGAGATTTCTCTTGGGTCGTTGCGGAACCGTGATAAGACACTCGCAACAATGGAAAAACTTTTGCAGATAGGAGTTGCGCAACTGAGCGAGGTACGGCAAATGATTGAGGCAAACGGACTTTATTCAAAGGGTATCGGCCTTGTCGATGCACACTTGATAGCTTCTTGTCTTTTGTCTCCTGGAATGCGCTTATGGACGCGTGACGCACGGCTCGAAGCTATCGCGCGCACCATGGGCATTTCTGTCTGACTTATTTCTCTTCGTCCTCGTCTTCCTCGTTTTCTTCTTCTTTTTCTTCCTCGTCTTCCTCTTCGTTCATTCCGTCCATAATTTCCTGTGCCAATTCAAGTGCATTCCGTTTGATAACGAATCCGTCCAGCGCCGATTGGCCGTCCACATAAAGCACAGATTTTTTCTTGTCCGCCGCCTTCACAAGCGTCACCTTCCACGGATTCACAAAAATGCCGTCGTCAATCTCGATCATGTTAGGCATTTTTACCCTCGTATTACGGCTTTTGCCGAACTGCTCTCTGCTTCATCCCCACCAGATTCGTCCACGCTTCTATAGGCGGTACCGGCGCTCGCACGGTTGTATTCAAAGTCTTGTTGCTTGGGCTCGTTGCGTTCATCACCGACAAAGGTGTTTTGTTCATATCGTCGATCCACAACTGCAGCCGTTTGCGGCTGGATGGATCGGCAATATACGTTTGGACGATGGTTGCAGCTTGCTCCTCTGGAATAGTCGCTAGGGTGTAGCCTTTGGCTCGCAGAGCGTCAATCTTCGAAATGTTGTAGGGATTCTGCGGATTATCCGGCAGCGCCTTAGCCTGAATCGGTCCCGGCAGGTTGCTGCGCCATAGATGCACAATTTCATGGCCACGCGTTTGTTGAACACCCTGTTTGAATTTTGCCAGATCGTTGATTTCCACCACATGCGGCTCGTGTTCACCTACACTGGCAATGGCCGGCTCACGGTAAGATCCAGGCAACGCAGGCCCTAGCACATAGCGCACCCCAATCGCATGTTCTACGCGGCTTACCGCTGGCGGCAGCGAAGTATCCACACTTTCAGTGATCTGGCTTGGTTGCCGTCGTTTCGCTTCTTCGCGCAGTTCGCCAATCGTTTTCATGCGAGGCGGATTGGTGGCCATTTTGAAACCTCAAATCCTTTGACAACTGCGCAATTTATGCGCAAACTAATTCATAAAGGCAGCCGCTATGGAATGGATCTTCGCGTTTTTCTTTCTCGTGCTTCTCACCGGGTTGCTGCGCATTCTGCCCGGCAAACAGATAACCATCCCGATGATCGCGATTGCAAGTGGCCTCATCGTGGCAATTTTTCTGTTCGTCACCCGCAATTTTGTCCTCTCGTTCGTGCTTTCTACGGTTGGCGGCTTGCTCGTTGCTTTTGTCCCGTCCTACAAAAAGCTTTAGTCCAACTGTCCAGTTTATGGCTCAGAGGATTCTGGCTCCTCCGGTTCGGTTTCGGCCGGTTCTTCCGGAGTCGTTGTTTCCGGTGTTTGCATTTCTTGCTGTCGCTGTTGCGCAGTTTCCCGCAGTTGCTTCAGCGTCTTCGGGCTTGTTGCCGTAATCGCCACACTCGTTGCATACCGGGCAAGCGTTGGAGAAATCGGAATGCGTCGTTGCTGAGCCGCCTTCGCTACCTCTCCCAGATTCTGCGCAAAAACAGCTCTTTCTTCTGGTGGCATCTTTTCAATTGCCGCCAAATCTTTTGGTGTAACTCTCGCAATCCAGTTCACCACTTCCGGGCGTTCAAACAGATTTGCCAGCACATGAGAACCACCAAGAATCACGGGTGCCATCGCTACTTCTGTCAATGCGTAGCCAGGATGTCCTAGCAGCGTAGAAAGCACCGCTGTCGGCACTGTGTAGTAAAGAGCATTGATGGCACGCCGCACACCTTGTTCGCGCAATCTTCTCGCAGCAGTTTTCTGAACAGCTTCTGCTCGTTCCGCCTGAATCTCTTCTGGCGTAATCACCTTGCGCTCTGCCTGAACTTCTTCCGGCCGGGTCGGCAAAGCCGCACGTTCCGGTTGTGCCACTGTTTCTGCAGCAGGCGCAGGCGGTGTAGGTTCCGACTGCAACCGATAGCCCTCGCGCATATCGTTGACCGATGGGGGTGCTGGCACTTCTTCCAGTTTGGGAGGCGCTGGCAGCGGCTTTAATTTTTCGCGCAGGGGCGCTTCTTCCGGAAGTGCCTTCAAACCTTCCCGCAAATTGTTGATGTGTTCGGCCAATTGCGGAATCGAAGGGTCGTAGTTGCCCACCATCTTCAACCGTTCTGCGCGTTCCTGCTCTCGCGCATATTCCGGCGAAGTTTCTGCCAAAGATTTTCCTGCCACTGTCTGCGGACGGGTCGGCGGATTCACAAATGTGTCTTTGTAGGGACCGTGCAAGGCACGCGCTTTTTCAAGTTCCTTGCCTGCTCCCGCCTCTTCTGAAAGCTGGTCTTCTGTTTTCCGCACCGCATCCAGCACCTGCCCGATGGCATAGCGGACGTTGCCTCGCGTAGCACTGCGCACAGCGTATTCCAGCTGCGTCTTCCATACATGCAGCCGGGTCGCATCCACTGGTTTTGTTGCTTCGGCCTCTGTTTCGTCCACGTCCAAGCCCAAACGATTGACAATTTCGTCAATTGCTTTTTTGTTCTCTGGCGAAGCCTTGTCGTAGTTTTCTCCAAGTCCGTTCTGCTTGGCAATGCTGTCCCGCGTACTCTGCAATTCAGAAACCTCTGCACCGGTCGGTTTGGTTTCTTTCAGCACTTTGCGGAACTCGGCTACATCTTCCGGGTCCATCACAGACTTCGAAGCGTTGATCTGGTTAACGATTTCGCCGGAAGGAGTCTCGGTCGTTCCTACTTTCTCTCTCCAATCGTTCCAGGCAGCATCATCTTCAGCTTTCGCCTTTTTGTGTGCTGTTTCAATCTTCTCCTGCATTTGCTTTGAAGCATCGTTCAGCTTCTGTTCCGTGCTCTTGCGCTTCTCCACGTCTCGCAACACATCGGAGTTTTCCTTTTGAACCCTTCTAACTTCATCTTCATAGTGAGCCAACGTTTGTTTATTTTTCTTCATCGCATTCAGGCGCTGTTCTGCATGGCGTGCTTGGATGCGCGCGTTATGCTCCTGCACTTTGGCAACGTCGCCCGCGTGCTTTTCCCGTGCGGCCTCGTCCGCCGTCTTCACCTCAGTTGCGTATTTTTTCTCCCGTCCCGCCGTTTCGTGAAGAGCTTTCTGCGTCTTCTCCAAGTGCTGTTGAGCTAACTTTGTGTTTTCCGCAGCGGCTTTCTCCGCTGCCTCGGCATTGGCCTTTACCGTCTTCTTGGCCATCTCTCTCAATCCGCGTGGTCCGGTTTCTGTCAATGCTTCGGCTACACCGCGCGCCGCTCCCGGAACCACCCTCGCAACACCCCCTGCAATATGGGGTGCCTCATACAAGGCCACGTTACCAGCGGCAGTTCCCGCAGCGCCGGCAATGTCTCCTGTTCCAATCTGCGTGCCAAGCTGTTCACCCAACTGTGCTGCTGCCGGTCCTACGCCAGGAATCACAGTTGCCAGAGCATGACCGGCCGCTCTCATTCCATGTGCGCCTCGTTGCCATGGTGTCTTCGCTTGCTGCGCTGCGGTATATTCTTTCCCCGCTGCCTGCGCCTGTTGTTGCGCAGGAGCAATGGCCATTCGGTAGGTAGTCAATAATCCACGATCTGCCCACTTCGCTTCTTCAGGGTTCTGCGGACCTTCTACCACGGCATGGTAAAGTCCAGAAGCAGCGCCACCAATAGCGCCTCCAAAACTAGACAACAATCTTGAAGCCGCACCGCCTTCAGGCGCTGCGGGCTTTTCTGGGGCAAGAATCGGCTCTCCCGCTGCATTCCGGCCTACAATGCGAACACCTCCGCCCTTGGCAAGGGTGTTGATGTTTGGATCAGCAGCCGTATCCGCCACATACTTTCTGATCTGCCCCAAATCCGCCATCTTGTAACCGAGTTGCGCTGCGGTGCGGACCTTGCTATATGGAATCGGGCGTGTCCCTTCCTTTCCCGTCATCTGGTAAGTGCCTTCTGTCGGATACGCCTTCACCGTAAAATCGGTTTTGCTCTTGCGCGTTTTAATCTCGCTCAGCAGCTTATCCTGCTTGTCAGGCGCGAGTTGTTGCAGCGTTTGCAACTGCTGGTCTTTGGGCAAGGCAATAAATTCGTCAATGGGGTCTTGTGCCATTATTTGCCTCCCAAAGCATTATTCAACCGATCCGCTAACGACTGTCCACCGGTAGGTGCTACTGCACCTCCTGCTGTCCGCTCCGAATTCAGTCGGTCCAAATGCTGTTTCAGCACGTTCACTTTTTCGTGTGCCAATCTGTCCATCTGTCGCATCTGTTCAGAAGTCAGCGTCACTCCAGAGAGAAAACCGCGACTGTCGAATCGAGCACCTGATCTTGAGAGCCAAGGAGCCGATTCCACAGCTTCATTCCATACCGCCTGATTAATGCGAGCACCCTTTTGCGCTCCCAGCGTCATACCAATGTGGTTAGCCACTAGAGAAATCATGGCCTGCTGATCACCCTGCAAGGCATTCTTCAGGTTCTCGTCCATCGTCTTGGTTCTATCAACAGCCGCTTCGTAGGCCGTTTTGGTGTCAATGTAGTCCTTGGTGCCCTTGTTCCCAATTACGCGGCCTGGCTGAGCGGCTCCTGGTGCCGCGCCGCCAGCCGCAGAGGGCTGTTGCTGCGCTCTGCGCTTCGCTTCTCCCGGAGTCTTTGGCACAGACGGAGCACCCGGCGCAGCAGGTGTCGCTGCACCTCCAGCCGGTGTTGGCGCAGGAGCTGCGGCACCACCTCCACCAGCACCCACGGGAACAGAAACATGCGTCTCCGGAATCTGATACACATTTCCAGTCGTCGGATCGGTGTAGTGATAAAAACCGCTCGTGATTCTTCCCGTCAACGATGCTGGAGGAACCAAACCGTAGTTACGCGTTCCCGGAATTTCCTGATGCGTTCTCGCATCCAGATTGACTGAATAGATCTTTCCCTTGGCATCTCGTGCCCATGCGGTTTTTGGTTGCAACTCTTTCGGAGCACTTTTGGCTCCTTCCAACAACTCACCAGGAATCGGCTTTTTATTCAAATAAAACCAATCCCCGCTTTTCGTGTTTTGTTGAGCGGTAATCGTCGTTCCATCCGACAAAATAATGCTCTGCGTTTTAAAACTTTCTGCTTCAGCTTTGGGTTCTGTCACCCTGCCCGTCCGTGCGAACTCCTCTTTCACTTCCTCTGGAGGCTCACTCTCTTTCCCCAAAACCTCTTTCCAATTCGCACGGTATTTTTCCCATGCCGTAGGAGCAGGAACCGGAGCGGCGGCAGTCAACAATGTCGCTTCCTGCTGCGCTTGCGCCTGTGCTCTTAATTGGCTAAGGGGCAGAGCTGGGCCTTGCACGGTATATGCACGTCTAGCTGGGAATGCCGGGGCAGCGCCCTCTTCCATCGGTGGCAGTGTCGCGCCGGGTGCTACGCCTGCTTGAGTCGTAGGGCCAGCTGGTGTAACTCTGGGTGTTCCTGCAGCCGGTTGCTTCGCTCCCGGTTCTACCGTTGCTTGATACTCAGGTTCGGCCGAGAGAGTCACTGGCGCACCAGTTGGTGCAGACGCGTTCACTGCCTGCGGCTGCACCGTTATCGACTGCGCTTCCGGCTTTTTCGTCAAGTGCAGTGCTTCACCAATCTTCTCGCCAATCTTTCCCCCAACACCCGGCGTCTTCTGTTGGCCTAGCAAAGCATCCCGCTGTTGCATCGCTTGAGTAAGGGCGTACTTCGCCTTCCACGATTCGAGAGTATCTTCTCCTTTTGGCCCCAAGAGCGATGAGTATTTTTGCTGTAGATTGCTGATATTTTGTTCGAGTTCTCCAAGGTGTGTTTCGCGTTCTTCATCAGAAAGAGCCTGCTTGCGCGCACGTTGTTCCCGTGCCAAGCCGGCTCCTATCGCCCAACCCTGGTTCCACGCACCCTCGTTGGCCACAATCTACCCCTTCTTTGCTGAAACTTTCTTGCGCGTTTTGCCCTTGCCTTTGCCTGCTTTTTGCGCACACATCTTAGCCTGTGCCGCCGTCAGCACGATCTCGCCCTTATGCACTTTGGCCATTCCAGTCTTCTTGACCTTGCCACCCTTTTTGTAAGAAGACTTAGTTGTCTTGGAACCAAATCCTACTGACCAAGCACTTTTTCCCGCACCATCCTCAGACGAGCTGCCCTTGCCGTTGCCTTTTTTCTTGCTGTCCTCGGACGAGCTGTCCTTGCCCTTGCCTTTTTTCTTGCTGCCCTTGGACCATCCCGCTGCCCACGCATCTGGGTTTGCCATTTTCCACCTCCGCCATTCGTTTTACAATCCCAACTTACCCAATCCATACGATTCTGCTGCACCCGCACCGCTGGTAGCGCCCATACCCAAAATGCTGTTGGACCAGTTCGACATTTGCTGCTGTGATAAATTCGCCTGCTGGCCATAAGCCTGCATTCCCTGGCCCAGACTGCTTGTGCCCAAACTTCCCAAGTTACTTGCAGAACTTCCAAGCAACGAAGCAACCATGTTGCTGATGTTGCCGCGGGTAGACGCACCAATGCCTGCAGCAGCGGAAGCTGTTCCTCCGGATCGAGTGCCAAACTGTCCTAGCTGTTCTTTTTGCTGTTGCCCTTGTTGCTGCATTGCGTTGACTTCAGGAGCAAGCGTCTGACTGATTTTGGCTTGGTTGCCAGAAAGGATGGAGGAATAAAAATCACTGGCCTTGCTCAGATTCGACTCTCCCAAGTTGGTGGCAAAACTACCAATCGCACCAAAGTTTTTCACATCGCTTGAAAGCGTCGGATTTGAGCCACCGAACAGAGAACTCCAGAAACTCATGCGCCTCTCCTTCCGACCAAAGAAAACGGCTCAACCGTTTTCGGTTGAGCCGTTGCTTGTTTCCCTACGGGGTCCTCAACGGTAGGTCTTCGCCGTTGGGGTCAAAAAAGGGAGGGCACGCTGCTCGTGATTCTCGTTCAGAATACTGCTAAAAGCCTTTCTGTACAATGAGTTTTCAAACTCAATGCACCACACAAACGGGGTCAGGGTTTGCGCCTGTTCTGTAAAAGTCTCCCGCCGCTAACCCGCCCGAAATCGCAGCAGCATTATTGGCATAAACCGGCAGACCAACTACAGACAACGTACTATTGGGAGAACTGGTGCCGATGCCGACGTTACCGCCATTTGGCTGAAGCAAAAGTTTTGCATTGCCCCAGCTACCATTTTGTATAAATGATTGGATATAACTCGAACCGCTTGTAGTGGCCGAGCGTCCAAAAGCTAAAGTCGTATAGTTGCCTGTCGTATAAGATCCAGAACCTTGACCTAAAAGTATATCGGCATAACCAGCACCCGGAAAACCTGGCGAAGTTGAAGTCCAAAACTGTGCTACATTCGCGGAACTTGTTACTGTAAGTGGTTGTTGCGGCCCTGTCGTTCCAATCCCAACGTTGCCGCTGCTTAACAAGGTAACTTGGGGAGTAGTTCCACCCGCTGAAAGATACAAAGGTTGTCCGTTAATTCTTGATGCAAGAGTTACTGCATTCGGATTCACTGCTCCGGAATTTGCATAGTACAACGATCCCCCGAGCGTACTAGAGCTGTTATACAGGTCAATTCCAGAATATCCGTTTGAATTTGTATTCTGTAAAAGCATTACATTAGTTGCAGTTTGGCTACTAATAACTTCTAACGCCTCTTGGGGACTCAACGTCCCAATACCAACATTGCCTTGGCCTGAAGGATTGAGCAACACATAAGCATTTGAAGGGGAACCATTCGACGTGCCGTCTAATGTGAGCGTAGAACCTGCTGCCGATCCACCATAGACGACCGGCGACGTGATAGAAGTCGTGAACGTCGGGCTGGTGCCAAGAACGGCAGTGGTTCCACTCCCGGTTGTTGAAGCCGCAATCAACTGCGAACTGCTGTTCGATCCCAAAACCGTTGCCGACGCAGGAATCGTCGCTCCATTCACCTCTGAAACAGTAACTGCCGTCAAAGTTCCAGAAGAAACGGTAATCGTAGTATTATCCGGCTTGACGATGCCCAAGGCGGAGGAAGTAGCGGTCGGAACGCTGATCACACCAGAAGACACATCAACCGTAACGCCATCCGGCATTACCAAACCAAACTGGCTTGTTGTGGCAATTGGAATCATGGCTGCCCAAAAATTTGTGCCATCAAAAGAAACAATGCAAAAACTTCCGCCAAACAAATTAACAGAGGTCGTATCATTCACCGTACCGCTCGACGGAGTCAATGTCGCCGTACTCGTGCCTAAATTGTAAATCGTCGTAAACCATGGAGTAGATACATTAAAATTAAGCGTAATCGCCACAGGGGATGCATCATCAATTAAAAGCAATGCACCATTATCGGCAGTCTGAGTTGTGTAACTCGTAACACCGGTTTGATTATCAACAGTACCCAGATTGCTGAAAAATGAAACAGCGCCCGTATTTCCATTAAACGATGTTACTCCGCTCGATGTGGATGAACTTGTCGAGGTGGTCGTTTCAGTAATCGTTGTGGTTGTACTGCTCGTGCCATTTGCATACATCGTATTGATTGCTTGGTCATGATCATTGAGCGTATTAAAGACTCTTCGCAAATTGAGCGCAACTTCCGATGACGATGGATTATCGTCTAATGCGGGCCATTTTTTTGGTGCAATATAAACACTCATTTCATCACCTTTGTCGCCTTCGCTGGATTTTTCTTCGCCCATACTGCGCAATCAGGACACCAGCCCGTGGGCCATGGCATAGTCCCAATTTTTTCGCACCGTTTACATCTGCGCTCGGTAATCGTAATTTTTGGCATTACACTACTGCTCCTGCATTTCCACCGGTACCACCAAACGGTTTCAAAACTGTGTATGCATCTGTTCTTCCCCATTGTCCAATCCAAACTTCAACATCTTTTCCAAACAAGTAAAACGGAGCCGTTGAACTCAGTCTGTAACTCACCAATTTGGATTTGTTTGCTGGAATCTGCACCTTTTGCTTCACAAAAGATCCGCTGGTGCTCGGAATGGTCAAAGTGATGGTTGGCCACGCATCAAACACCAGTGTCATAGTGATGTTTGCCGTTGAAATCGTCGGGATGTTCATCATGCGTAAATGAAACCATCCATTCAAACCATGAGAAAGCATTTCCGTTTGCCACTCAACGGTGGATTCCGGATAAGGAAGACTTACCCAGTTCACACCCCATAATTTCCATGGAACTCCATCACTCGACACAATTCTTCCAATATGACTCGTAAACGGAGGCGTAAATGTCAATGGAATTTTCTGCTGTCCATTCAGCGTAAACGGCGATTCATTGGGCACATGAAGATTTCCCAACTCATCTTCAACCGAAATAGCCTTTGCTGCGTTGGCAGTATCAGCCTCGATAATTAATCCCTGCACGAAATTCAAGCCAGCATTTCCCAAATCCCCCCAGTCTGTAGGCCGGTCCTGCGTGGATTCTGGCAAAAAAATAAACGTTGGTTGCCAAAGATCCACATACGTCGAAGAATTTGTTGGCCAGCTTAAAACAGTTTCAACATCGATGATGTCTTTCGCATAACCGGAAGTAAAGTCAATGATGTAGGGTTTGATGGTTCCAGTTCCCGTCAAACTCGTCGGACTATATCCGCTCAGCGCAGTTTGATAGCGATCTGTATACAGTGCTACCGTAATCGGGTTGCTGGCCTGCACCAATGCCTTGATGAAAATATCTCCAACCCGCTTGAATCCTCGTGCATCGCCATCATTGACTGCACCCGTAGCAACTACGGAAGTAGCAGTTTCCGTTCCGCTGGTCACCAGCTCGCGCACGGTATTGTCTGTGCATCCCACCAAAGTATCGTTAACACCTTCTCCTTCTTCAAGCGCATGGCACGTGACCGTTGTTCCATAAACATCAACAATCCATCCCTTAGCCACTACGTCATACACCAGCGTTCTAGGATTTCCATTGACGTCTTCATAGTCGTAATACAGATATCCGTTCGCAAAAGACAGCGTTTGCTTCTCAGGTAAAGAATCATTCGGCGGATAGATGGTGTAGCCCGCAATCGTAATTGCGGAGGGCGTTGATCCTTCGTGCGGAAACAAATTAAACAGCTGTGCATCCGTAATCGATTGGCTTCCCGATCCTTTGGGCGAAATGTAAATTCCATCCTTGGCCCGGAAAAAGGCATTCATGCCAGCTTCCGTGCAAAGACAACTGCGAATATACAAACCACGATTGGTAATTGATTCAATCAGGTTAAATGCACTCCCAGATACGCCGCTCACAGTAGCCAATGCGGAGGTATAGGTCGGATCAATAATCCAGGCGCGTTCCGTAGAAAACACCATTCCCACACCATTGACAATGCAGCCGTTCAAAAGCGGTTCAGAAGGCGAAGTAACTTCAATCTGGTTTGTATCCGGCGCAGAATCTGGATTGTTTCCTTTGGTAAAATAAAGTGTTCCTGGCCGATATTCATCATTACACGCAAACATGTAGGCGGTATTGTCGGTCGGACCCCACATGGAAGACATCGGCTGCGCTGCAAGAATGGGTTCAGCAATGTTGTAGACAAGATTGGTTCCATCCGGCGCATCCGGCAGATACATCGTAGTCGTTGAAGTCGGACGCGAATAAAGCGAATAAGCCAATTGGGTCGGCGATCCAATCAGAATGACCGTTCCAGGAAGCCAACGCACGTTAAAGGTATCTCCGCTTACCCAGGTAATCGTTCCTCCAGAAACATTGATGACTCCACTTTTCGGTGTATCGATCGACGGAAATGGTTCAAAGTTGTCCGTGCTGATAGTGCTGTTCGCCTCTGCTGCCGAATCAGTGACAACATCCTGAATCGAAGTGTTGTATCCGCTTGTCGCATTCCCATTATCATTCGGTCCAGTAGCAATATACGTGTAGCTCGACAAACTGGAATCCTGCCGGTAATAATCGACCTTATCCACTTGTGGATCGGTGGAATAAGCTGACGTTACCGTGTTTGCGAGTACAGGAATATCTTCTACGGAAGATGCCGGAGAAGGATTTGACACTGCACCTGTTTTTGAAGATCGATAAACGTATTCATACGTAACGCTTGTGCGTACATTTGTAGACAGTGGCGGAATGGTCGTAACAGCAGCCCCTGGTGTCGGTGCACACTTAATGACTAATGTACGTCCACTGTGATACCAATAATCCCAATCAACTTCAAAACTGTATGTCCCCGATTCACTGAATGTAACATTAAAATTTGTTGTTACACCCGTTCCTTCACCATTGGGCGTGCTTACCGCCATCAGTGGCAATGCGCTAACAACCGTCTCCGTTTGTGCGTTGTATCCCTTAACGGTCCCCAGTGAAGTGGTCGCACCTCCTCCAATGCCAAACATTGCTTGATCTTTATTGACCATTTGAAATGCGTATACTCCGGCTTCGGGAACATACATACTTCCCACAATGCAAACATTAAAGTCCTGATAGCCTTCGGATTCCAGCGCTGTGGCAAAAAGATCAATGGTGCCTTCAACCGTTGAGTCCGTATTCAGTGTGGTCCAATAGACCGGATAACTCGGGTTTCCTTCCGTGCTGCTTGGATTCGGATCAAAAATCAGTGAGTTATTGGTTGATGATCCAGCAGCGGTACTGCTTGTGCGCGCAGTACCCGATCCGGAATCTTCAGGATTTTTCCAGATATAACATGCGACTGATCCGGAATGCGGTGAATCACCCCAGTAATATGCGGTAATGGTGCTGTAAAGAGAAACCACGGTCGCAGTTGCCGGTGTTACAACCGTCCAGGCCAATGTAAAATTTCCGCTGTTTGCCGAAAAATTTCCTCCAGATGAGTTGATTCCCACATGCAACTGCACGGCATTGACCGGAACTGTTAAAGTTATGCCTGCTCCAACGTCATAGATGTATCCTGTTGTCGTCGATGATACTTCTCCAACAACAACTCCAGTCGAATCTGTAAATGCGGCAACAACCACTGAACACGAAGTAGCACCAGACTTCAAAAAATGGCCAGGATACGTCGAGCCAACCCAACTTGAACTTGAAGTTGAAGGAGAGACGTTGCTTTCCCCATTGATTTCTGTTGCCGTACCCGTGACTGTAAGGGTCACCGTGGAATTTTCCACGGGAGTATCAATCACCACGGCATTTGTATCTGCGGCAGTTTCTGTTCCACCAAAATTCCAATTGGAGTTGATTCCGCTACGGTTGTTCCATGGCATCGCCGTGGCGGGCAAATTATCCGTTCCACTTGTTTCATAACTTCCAATGCCTACAATAGGAGCAATTTGCGGTTCTTTAATTCCCGTTTTATAAGTCAGGCCATCCGAACGGATTTTGAGCATTCCGTCACAAGCAAATGAAGAACTGGTGATCGTAGCATCGGTAGAAGAATCGCCAATGTACATCCATGGTTGAACAGAAGCATCCGGTCTGAATGGAACCATGGCTACGGGATTTCCACTGAGCCCGTAAGCAACTTCCGTTGTATTTACATACATTAATCCTGCTGCGCCGATGATTCTTACGTATCCGGAAACAGGTCCTTCCGGAGTTGAATCATTCAACCGACGCATGGTATGTGGAATAGCACCGAGAGTAAGCAGTGCGCTTGATTCAGTTGTACGACCGATCAGACGATCCTGAAGGTATCCACGAACATTTTGAAGATATGCATATTCGCCCGGCTGGACAAGTTGGTCCACCGCTTTGACGGTATTAATACCGCCCGGCCGGAAACGAAGACCATCTTTTATCCGGTTATAACTTTGAGGATTCGCCACAGTCATCTCCTGATACGAGATTTGAGCTATGGCTTATTCCTCTTCGGAGGGCATACTGCTCAGTTACATTCCAACGTTTTATTGCTTATTACTTTGTTTTTTTTGATTCGCATCGTTGAACCGCCCTTGAGTGCGGTCCTGTACTTGTCCTCTCTGCGCCAGAATATCTGAAAATGATCCGGTACTCTTCAGTCGTGTATTCTCCACTGCACATGCTTGAATTGCTCGGCTTTCCAGTTCTAGCCCCTGCTGAAATTCAGCACCGCCCATTTTGAAGCAAGCCAGACTCTGCGCCAGATCAATGACTGTCTCCCAATTTGAACGCGACACCTGCACATAGTCGGTATCCAGCGTCGGCATTGGCGCATTGGCCAGCACAGTAACCCCAATACCTGAACCTACTGGCGCAGCCAAAAAGTCAATTCCTCCCAGAACCACACACGGACCAAAACTCGTCGGCGTCGAATCCCATTCCGGCAGATACCGGTCCATCTCTACAATGGACGGCATATCGCAGGCCACTCCGTTTACTTTGCCTAGCATCGCCCAAGGCGTTTTCAGTAGCAGATTCAAACCATCCTGATAGCGGCGCAAACAATAAGAGGCTCGCTGTCGGTCTGTCGCTTCACTTTCACGTCCCAACAAATCTGCCAACGCACCCCATTCCAACGCCCACGCAAAATCATTGGGGATTCCCAGCAAGGTTGCCGTAGGCGGATCAAATGGCGCTCCCGATTCCAAAACTACAGCTTCATATGTGCCTGGTTGGTTTGGCGTAATGTCCACATCCCAAGACAACGGCGGCTCCGAAGAAAGCATAAAGGTTTGCGGTGTGCCACTCGATGCCTGCAAATAGCCAGCTTCATAAAATTCCTGAGCAACTGTGTCATCGCGATAAAGGGTGTTGGGCGATCCTGTCACCGGCAAATACCGTACGCGCTCTACATCGATCACCGTATCCGGCAAAGTCGTGCGTCTCGTGTTTGGCGTCAACGCAATGTTCTGCAAAAGCAGCTGATTGCAGTTGGAAACCTGCAGCATCTCATCGCGCCTGAATTGTAAAGCCTGCGAAAGATCACTGATCGTAAATTGGCTTGTACCTGTCCATGTTCCACCCGTTGGCGGCTCCAGCAACATATATTCCATCATGGTGTAGGAGTTTGTGTCTGTCAGAGTCCGTAGCCGCGGTGAAGATGCGAGCAATCCCAACGAGTTCCAAAGACTCGTTGGGTTATACGTGAAATCGGCCTTCCACGTAAAAGTCATGGCATTGAACATGCGCAGCGCTTTTTGAATGTAAAGTTGGCATTCAGCATAGCTCCAAAAAACATTAGAAGAATCAGCAAGGCGCGATGATAACTGTTGCGTTGCTGTAGAAAATTGGAGCCAACTATAATTCATAGCACTTCTCCGTTGACACAAAGTAGGTAAGCCAACTGTAAGAAGCTATCCATTTACCGCTTCGTCATCCGGCTTTTGCTCTTCCCTGCTTTTGTTTTTTTGCCTTTTGTTTTCAACCCGCAACTTTGAATGTGGGCGGAAGCAATTCGAAGTGCGGCATTGTGATTGGGGGCAACAAAAGTTTTGCTCTCATAAGATCCATGCGGGCTTTGTCCTTCGCTGCTTGTGCGGACAATGTAACCATTCTCCACACTATCAATGGATGCATTCACCCTTCCCGATCTTTGCGGCGTACTTTCTGAAGTGCCTTGTGCTTTTTTCTTTGCCACAAGTCATCCCTTTCTCGCGTACTGTTTCCGCGTGCTCTTCATCTTTTTCCCTGTCTTTTTCAAACCGCTGACGCCAATGTTGGGGAATTTTGCATGCACTTTGCGACGCACTTCAGCCTTTTCAGCAGACGATCCGTGTTGCGAAACACGGGCCAAAGCATTTCTGGCATGTTTCACGTCATTAATCGGATAACGACGCCCTTTGATGGCAAATTGCTTTGTTGGCAGTTTTTGCCGCTTTTTGTAAGTCAACCGAGCCATGACCTATCCTCCCTGCAACAAAAACAGCAATGGCCCAAGAGCCGTTGCCGGTCTTGAGCCATTGCTTGTTCTCCCCGCAAAGGGGAGAGGGCATGTCGCTCAGTTGTACTGCATTATTATCTTCGCGATCTTTGCTTGCTGACAACTCTTTTATGTGCCAATCTCTTTGTTTTTTTCCCCTTGCGCGGGCCGATTCTTCCCTCTTTCCGCAAGTAACTCAACAAGATCGCCTTCGCTTGTTTCTTGTTACGCACAATCTTGCCGCTCCGGCCGGAGTGAAGCGTATGCTGGCGGAATTTCTTCATGATCTCACGTGCCGGCATTTGTGCCTCCCATTTAATTCACTTCTTTAAAAAAATACTGACTACCAATCTCTGCGGTATAGGCAACAGCCTCTTTATTCCAATCATCCGGAAAAGCAATCACACTTCCATTTGGAAGGGTAAAACGCTGCTTCCATGATTGCCCTTCCGGTGCGTAATAAAGCGTGGCGCCGTTCGTAATGTCCACAAGAATACCGGCCGCAGCATGAGCGGCAAGATCAAGTGCAGTTTGCCAAGTCGGATCGCTATCCTGTGGCCATAGAGTCAATTCTGGATCGCCTTTGGCCGTCAGACTCGAAATCTGCAATGGGCGCGTGCATTCCGTGTATTCATTGGTTTTACGTTTTGCCGCACGATTCATCAGCACGTTCCCTACGCTCTGCATTCCACGCACGCCAGCTTCACGATTCTCTTTCCACATTGCCACTGCAAGAAACACTTGATCTTGAACCCGCATGATGCTGCCTCTTCTGCCAAGAATCACTTCTTCGGAAGGACTCCGCTGGTTTCTTCTACCTGCTCGATGTTCAGGGCGCGTTCCTCGTCCCCTGCAACGGCGTGAGCCCCGTGGTCACGCTGGAAAAGGTCGAGGAACCAGCTCAGCACAATCCCCCACCGTTTCCCCTGCGTGGCGGCGCGGGCAGAGTGACTGCTGATCGTCTCATCCTCGTCTCCAAAAAAGAACACCACATTGCAGAAAATATCGAATGCGATCAGACAACGCCGTAAGTAATGTTCCCGCTCAACATCATGGAAGTCTCGTTGTTCCTGATTCACATTGATGGGAGTAATCGGACCAGGCATGATTCCTCCAATGAACTCGTTATGGTCGAGGCATTTTGCCAAAGTCGGGTGAAGGAGGAAAGTCCGGTTGCGGAGGTTGTGAAGGTTGCGCAGGCGGAGGTTCAGGCCCTGGCAAGGGATTCGGATCAGGTGGCGCCGGTGGATCGAGGATTATATTCTCCGCAATATCCACAATCGCGTGTCCAATCTTTCCAAAGAAACTCATGGTTTTCCCCTTTTGTGAAATGCCCGGGTTACTTTCATCTCACCGATGAAGCAGTTACCCGGGCAAGCTGAATTACAGCTTTACCTTGGTATACCCGAGGCTGGTGGCAAGTTCATTCCATTGGCTCTTGTATGCGCCAACCTTCGACTGGAAGGCATGTGCTTTGTTTAACGGCACGCGTCCACGATGAGGATTCGCCTGAGCAAGAGACTTCACCTTAACCGAGGACGATTTAGTGGATACGAACGTAGTCAGAATGGTATCAATCGCGGTTGTCAGCAAATCGATCAAAGCAGAGTATGCTGAGGTGGTCGGGATAGTCGCCAGAACAGCCTCTACACTATCCAGAGCGCTCACCACCACCGATACTGCCGTCGATCCATTCCAGTCGCTCTCCGTGTTCTCCAGAGCCGTAATAGCATTGCTGAGAGTCGTGTACCAGCTATCCGTCGAATTGCCAAGGGCCAAAATGCTTTTAGCAGAATTCAGGACGACGTTCAGGTAGCTCTTGAGGGTCGAACTGTCGCAACCCTCCATCGTGAGTAGAGAAGGCCCAACCAAGGCCGCTGCACCGCCAAAAGAGGCTGACTTCATAAAATTTCTGCGATTCATTGGTTCTCCCTTTTTTAGACCGGTTCGTTTGCTACGGATTCAATTTGAGAGAATTCGCACCATCCACAATGTCAGGGCCTGTATCTGGAAGTGGGGACTTCTTCAACAGTGCAAGCACAGGAATCACGGCTCCAGCAAATGCGATTTTGCCAATATTCTCCCATCCGGCCAAAGTAAAGTTGAAGGATGACGGAGAAATAAGAACCGCGCCAAGTGCGCTTGCCGCTCCACCAATTGCTGCAGCCACTAGGGAATGAAGCCAGACTTTCGTATTGTTACTCATCGAGTGCTCACTTTCTTTGCTGTTGGTTTGCAACAACTACATGGATAATTTTCGCCATCGGATGTCGTGAAATAACCTATCCCCTTGCACTCAGGACACCCCCAAAAACGAATGCGCAGTCTTCGTAGCCATCGCAGCATCGCTTCCCTTTCTATTTGCCAACCAAATGAAAAAAGGTCAGCACAGATTGAAGAGCGGTAAAAATCACAACAATTGAAACAACAACGTACCAACGATGGTTAGAACGCTTTTCCTGCACTCTGCGTTCAGCGTCTCTTCCTCGCTGTTCTGCCATGTAAGCGCGAAATTCTTCAACCAGTCCAGCTCTTCCCGTGCTGTCATACAAATCGTTATTGATTCTGTCCATTTGATTACTGATTGTCGCCATAAAAACGGTTACCTCCTGTCGCCATTTTTCTTCTTCTGCAATTCTGCTTTCTGTACTCATCCTCGGCACCTTCATTTTTCTTTTATCCTTCAGCTAAATGAAAAATTAAGCAACCGATATTTTTCGACCAGACGATGGTTAGAAAACCGTCTTAAACAGCTGTCGCCCCACTCAGCAACGTGGTCATACTGCTGTGGTTCTTCAATGCCAAATATGCTTGCATTGTCAGCATATCGTTGACATTCGTCGGCTGAGTCCCGAACGGATCAGTCCCTAAAGCACAAACAAAATTGTTCGTATACAGCAAGGTATTTCCATCCGAGGAATCGTAGAAGGTACATGAAGCACTTGCCAAAGGAAGGCTCTTCCCATCATCCGCCGTAGTCGCCGTCGCATAGATCGCATAAGACACAATCGTTTGTTTTAATCTGTGCTCAATATTTGTCGATGTAACACGAAGGTACGCTGCGCTTTGCGCTACTCCGTAAACATCCGTATAACCTGAAAGTTGGTACGCCATGATTCTCCTTTTATTGTTGACTACCTAGTACATGCTCCTTGGCTCCTAAAGGTCTAAAAGACGCCATTGCCGCCGACGTATCATCTCCGGCACTATCTACAAAATCAAATGTGTCATAAAGACCATCAGTTGTTGAATCAATCAAATACAGAGCGCCAATGTTATTTTGCCAGTCTCCAATATCAACTGATCCAATAATCCAAGCATTAAGGTAAGTAAGATCTGTACAAGAAAAATTAAAATCTAGTCCATTACTGGTTAATACCACAAATACCTCTCCCGCTACTGAGGGAAATATTGCGGGAGTAGTAACAGACGTAGAAGTCGAGTCAGAACTTCCTACAGACGAATCCAAAACTGCACTGGTAGTCATGGTACCCGAGAAACCAAATACCGAAATCGCCGAATTACTTTGATTAGTGCTCCAAGTGCAGGTAAACGCCTGGCCAATAGCCGATGTAGTGGGAGAATAGGCATATCCTAGTTGAGAATAATTTGCTCCTGATCCCGAAACGCCATATGCAGTAAGAAGGGTCCAGCTATCCGCAGTACCAGAATTGGTGATGCTGCTTACGGCCCCAACTCCTGAACATCCTACCACGATAAGACTTGCTCCAGTGGTAACTAGCGAATCACTGCTAATGGTAGTTCCACTTCCATTGTCCACATAATCCCGAAAAATTTCAGCAATACCTGATGCCTTGGATAGGCTGACTCCAAGAACAAAATAAACAAAAATCATGATTCCAAATATCCGCACATTTCTCATTCTGGTCTCCTAGTAATAACTGCACAGTCCGCCGTACAAGCCAGCCGCCGTACTATCCGCAGTTGAAGGTGCAGTGATAGTGATAATCCCACCAGATGCGATAGATTTAGCGGATGAAATGGTGATCGTTCCGCTGGTTCCAGACGCCGCAAATACAATCGTTCCAAAACTCGTCCCGTTGTCATTGATGTTGAACGTCGTCGATGCCGTAGCAGCAGTTTTAAGGGTAAACTTCGATGTGCAAGTAATCCCCAATTGTGTGGATGATCCACCCGAAGGAATCGTTTGGGCCAGGGTACTGGTGATATACACCACTGCTTGGGACGCAGTGTATGCAGTATTCGACTCATCATCAAACCAGAAGGGATGGTTCATAACGCTTACTGAGCAGCTTGATCCCAGAGTGCATGTAACTCCACTCACTGTGATAGAGTCATAAGCCAGATCAGTATTTGTCACAAGGCCCGTTGCCGTAAAAGACGAAGTCACCGTTAATCCGGAGACTGAAGGAGATGTTGCCAGCACCACATCCCCACTCCCCGTCGTCGCTAGATCTCCAAGCGTGCCACCGTTGTCATACAAAATATAGCCTGTTGTACCGCTTGATACTGTAGTTGTGCCTACTGTGATTCCCGTTGCTGCCGCCGTTACCGTGCAACTCGATCCAAGCGTGCAGGTCTGCCCATTTACCGTTGTCGAAGCATTGGTAAGATAAGTGTTGGTGATATTCCCTGACCCAATAGCTGTAAGAACTTGGGCGCTGGTGGATGCAGTGTCCGCCGAGCCACCATTTGCGTATCGGATTCCTGTAAGCGTAGTGGTTCCCGTTCCGCCGTAACCAGCACCGATTGCCGTTCCATTCCACACTCCTGTTCCGATGGTTCCTACAGATGTAAGGCTGGAACTAACTACGGTAGAATTCAATGTTGTTCCGCTCAACGTTCCTGCTGGGGCAATCACAACGTTGGTGCTCGCTGCTGTAAGTTGTCCTTCTGCGTTAACGGTAAAGGATGGAATCGCAGTTGACGATCCATAACTTCCTGCTGTTACTGCCGTGCTAGCCAAGTCAGTGCTAGTTACTAAACCAGTTGCGGTAAAAGAAGATGTAACCGTCAAACCAGAAACTGAAGGGGATGTTGCCAGCACCACATTCCCACTCCCGGTCGTCGCTAGATCACCAAGTGTGCCGCTGTTGTCGTATAAAATATACCCACTCGTGCCACTGGTCACCGTCGTTGTGCCTACTGTAATTCCCGCTGCTGTTGCCGTCACCGTGCAGCTCGACCCCAGTGTGCAAGTCTGCCCATTTACCGTCGTTGAAGCATTTGCCAAATAAGTATTGGTAATGTTTCCCGATCCAATTGCCGTTAGTATTTGAGAACTTGTGGATGCAGTATCTGCCGATCCATCATTTGCGTATCGAATACCTGTGAGGGTAGAAGTCCCCGTTCCGCCGTAACCAGCACCAATGATGGTTCCTTGCCATACACCCGTACCAATGGTCCCTACCGACGTAAGACTAGAACTGACCACGGTCGAATTAAGCGTTGTCCCCGTCAGCGTCCCTGCAGCCGCCGTTGCGGTACAGCTTCCACCGAGTGTACAGGTCTGCCCATTCACCGTCGTAGAAGCATTGGCAAGATCAGTATTTGTCACGAGTCCGGTCGCCGTAAAAGACGAAGTTACCGTTAATCCGGAGACTGAAGGAGATGTTGCCAGCACCACACTTCCACTCCCCGTCGTCGCCAAATTTCCCAGTGTGCCGCCGTTGTCATACAAAATATAACCCGTTGTGCCACTCGATACTGTCGTTGTGCCTACCGTGATTCCTGTTGCTGCCGCCGTCACCGTGCAGCTCGATCCAAGCGTACAAGTCTGCCCATTTACCGTTGTAGAAGCATTCGAAGCTGCTGCGCCCACAGTGTTGTAACTCACAGTTAATGCGGATGCTCCATTGAATGTCGATCCTGATGCCCCACCTGAACCGCCACTGTTGAAGGTCAAGGAATTTGGCGTTTCCGCCGTTACTGTGCAGCTCGATCCCAAAGTACAAGTCTGGCTATTCACTGCGGTAGAATCGTAGGAAAGTGCAGCAATGGGAATGGTTGTACTCGCCGTCACAGCACTGCTGCCATTCGCATAAAGATAACCTGTCAAACTTGTGATGGTCATACCCGGTAAGACTAAATCTCCGGTTAGCGTGCCACCAGACAAATTCAACTTGGCATTGAGAGCAGTTTGCAAATCTGTCTGATTACTAAGAGTTCCGGTAATTCCTCCCCACACTGTACTTGAAAGTTGCGAAGAAGGATACAATCCCGTCAGAGTGACAGAAGTAGGATAAATGTTGGGAGAAATACCTCCACTCAATACAATGTCATAACCCAGATTAATTGCCGCAAAAAAAATCCATTGGCCATTGGCTGTAGCCGTAAATGGATTCGTCAAAGACGTTTCCAAGGCATCTGCATAGATTGTTGCCAAAGTTGTTGTCCCGGTCAAATAAACTGTTACTGTGCAATCTGGAATAAGTTCTTGCTGATAATTACTCGACTGCAATCCTGAAGTCACTGCTTGAGTCGCGCCTAGAACACAATAATTTGTGATTGCGGCAACCTGTGCGGAAGCCGTAATGGGAAACATCATCAACACCGCAAGTACAAACAAAAAACATATAATTTTTTTCATTTCACACCTTGCTTAAGTCTCTCCAACATTTACTGACCGCAAAAATAGTTAACGGAATATTCACTACCTGCTGTCCACGCGTTGCCTGTTGGTGCAACTATGGCTATATAGGCAGCAGCCTCGGTCAGATATGCTGGAACATACACTCCAGTAGCAAGAGTTTCGTTAGTTACGTTATACACACAATTTACGATATTCCCATAAGGCGAAGCAAACGTAACTGTAAAAACGGTGGCATTTGCTGAAGGAGAAGTCCCCACTGTGACATTCACAACTCCGTTCATGTCCGAACAGTGAAAACCTGCGCAGGTTGCAGTCCCGCCCGTTCCCGCTCCCGTACCAACAGTTATTGTAGGTGTGGATGATATACCAACTAAATGTGTGGCCGAAACTACTGTGCTGATACTCCAGACGCCCGCACTAACTTGTGCCACTCCCGTGCTTGCACTGGAGTCGATGCCCGTGCCGCCATATGCTGCGCCAATTAGCGTACCGTTCCATACACCAGATGTAATCGTCCCCACAGAAGTCAAGCTCGAACTAACCACCGTAGAGTTCAGCGTCGTACCCGTCAGAGTTCCCGCAGCCGCCGTCACCGTGCAGCTCGATCCCAAAGTACAGGTTGATCCATTCACCGTCGTAGAAGCATTGGCAAGATCAGTATTTGTCACGAGTCCGGTCGCCGTAAAAGACGAAGTTACCGTTAATCCGGAGACTGAGGGGGATGTTGCCAGCACCACACTGCCACTCCCCGTCGTCGCTAGATCTCCAAGCGTGCCACCGTTGTCATACAAAATATAGCCTGTCGTGCCACTCGATACTGTCGTTGTACCTACCGTGATTCCTGTTGCTGCCGCCGTCACCGTGCAGCTTCCACCTAGTGTGCAGGTCTGCCCATTTACCGTCGTAGAAGCATTGGCAAGATCGGTATTTGTTACAAGGCCAATCGCCGTAAAAGACGAAGTTACCGTTAATCCGGAGACTGAGGGGGATGTCATCAGCACAACATTTCCTGATCCAGTTGTGCCTAGATTGCCAAGCGTACCGCTGTTATCGTATAAGATATACCCACTCGTGCCACTCGATACTGTGGTTGTGCCAACAGTTATTCCTGTTGCTGTTACCGTGCAGCTTCCGCCCAAAGTACAAGTCTGTCCATTCACCGTTGTCGAAGCATTGGTAAGATCAGAATTTGTTACCAGACCGGTCGCTGTAAAGGACGAAGTTACCATTAATCCGGAGATTGAGGGTGATGTTGCCAGCACCACACTTCCACTCCCCGTCGTTGCCAAATTCCCCAAAATGCCAGCATTGTCATACAGAATGTAGCCTGTTGTGCCATTTGATACTGTGGTTGTGCCTACAGAGATTCCCGTTGCGGCCGCCGTTACCGTGCAGCTTCCACCTAGTGTGCAAGTCTGCCCATTCACCGTCGTTGAATCGTAGGAAAGTGCGGCAATGGGAATGGTTGTACTCGCCGTTACTGCGCTACTGCCATTCGCATAAAGATAACCTGTCAAACTTGTGAGGGTCATACCTGGCAAAATTAAATCTCCAGTCAGCGTGCCACCAGACAGCGGCAGATAATTTCCCACTGTAGCCCCCACAAAAGCATCCGTGGCCACATCCGTAGAAGTATCACCCGTAGTTTGTGTTGTTGCGGTAGTGCCATCAGCCAAGGCTGTGCTAATGCTCCACACGCCAGCATCAACTTGTGCTACTCCCGTGCTTGCACTGGAGTTGATGCCCGTGCCTCCATATGCCGTATCGCACACAATTCCTGTAGTGGAACCGCATCCTGAAGAATAACTTGCCCCCGGAAACAATCCAGTTAATGTCACAGGAACAAGATAAATATTCGGGCTTACACCCCCACTGAGTTTAACGTCATATCCTTTACTGGTTGCTGCATAAAATAGCCAGGAACCATCACTATTGGCCGTAAATGGATTCGTCAATGCCGTACTGCTCTTGTCTGAATAAATCGTCGCCAGCGCAGGTGTCATCACCGCAGAAACTGTCGCTGTGCCGGAGCATGTCGCCGTACCATTACTCAAAGTCGCCGTCGTTGGGGTCGTCGCATAGATGCCACCAGCCGTAATGACAAACGCAGTGTTAGCGGCAATCGTGTTAGTTCCTGTCAATGTAATCGTTGCGGTTCCATCCGTGGTTCCTCCAACAAATGTCGCAACGCAAGTTTTACCACTCGTCCCTGTAACCGTTCCGCCACTTGTGTACGTCGCGCTTTTGACGGCGTAATAACCATCCAAATAGACCGTGACCGTGCATTGCGGAACAATTCCCTGCAAATCATTTGAAGATTTCAAACCTGAAACAGATGCTTGTGTAGCACCAAGAACGCAATAATTCGTAATTGCGCCAACCTGCGCAAAGGCCGAGCCAGAAAATAGAATCAGCAAAATCAGTAATAATTTCTTCATCGCAATGCCCCTAGATTTTGGTTGTCCAAGTTCCACTGATGCAAGTCGTAGCATGTCCATCTTGGCTAAAAACCCATACTCCACTCGGCGAACAACTGCCGCTAGGAGCCGTCGCCGGGCCAAAAATAGATTGCGTCGTCGGATAGATCGCTGATCCGCTTACTGACGGTACGATTGCGCCTGGAGATAGATACGTATAAGCTGTACCGCATGAAATTCCGTTGTTCATAATCGTTCCATCACCAATAAAATTTGCAGTGGAACTCGTTGCTCCATCAGCGCAATTAATGTTGGAACCACTTCCTCCATTGGTTAAATTAGTTTCTTCTATAGATAATTTTCCGCCTGCGCTCATGTTAATGTTAGGCGAGGACAAAGAATTTGTAAGAGTACTATGATTTTTGATGATTACTGTTGATCCACTTCCTTGCGAGGTAATTGTTCCAGCCAAAGTCACACCGTTGAATGAGACTGTGGCGCTACTTCCAACATCGATAACTACCGCTCCTGTAAAAGTAGTGTCTCTAAATTCTCCGGTACCTGTTATTGTCAAATTCCCGTTAAGTGATCCTCCATATCTCGACCATGTTGATGAACTGGTAATCGCCCCTGATGTAAACAAATAAAAAACAACTGTTGGACAAGATATTGCCAGCGTCCCAGAAACAATTGTGTACGTAGCTTGATTGCCATAAATTTTCAATCCCGTAATGTTAGATGGCAACGTGGGATTTAAATCCGCATACGTAGTCCATGGCGCAATAATCATTACATAGGGTTTTGCTTGGGTCATTGCTGCATAGGCTTGCGAAAAACTGGTATAGGGTTTATCTGGCGATCCGTCTGGCGTACCTGAATAGGAACTGTTTGAGTTAACAAAAAAAACAGTGCTTGGATTCGTTGTCAAATTGGCAATCGGAACTTCACTGATCGCGCTGATCGCTGTACTTCCGGAATAGGCTGCAATTTGTCCTGCAGTTCCCGCCGCAATCGTTCCTCCTGAAGCCGTTACAGCTAGATTGCCATTAGCATCACATGCCAAGGCATACCATTGATTGTTATTAAATCCATAGAGTGCCATACCCGGAGGGTTGGTTGGACTTACCATTCCTGCAGCGCTTGCAACCGGTATCCATCCGGCGGTAGCATTCAAGCAATACGCACCAGCGGGTATTGTATTACTTGGTTGCCCGAACAAGATTTCTCGCCCGGTAACAAGAAGAAAAAGTAAAAAAAACATTTTTTTCATCGCGTCACCTGCAAAGTTACATTCACTGTATTGCCTAGCGATTTTAGATAACCAGCAACATACTTTGGCCATACATTCGTGGGCATATCCCAACGACCGACATAGGCACCGGAAGTCGAATTGTTTGTTACGGTAATACTCCCGAGTTGGACATAATTAACAGCAAAGTCATTGTTCGCGCCCATGATGTCAATTTCAAATGCACCAGGATTCCCGGAAAAGATAACTTCGACTGACAATCCCCAGGGATAATACGCACCCAGAACACGGCGCAGTTCATAGGCAACGCTTAAAGTGCTTGTCGCCACGGTTTCATTTTGCCAGAAATACTTCTGCGTGTTCTCATAAAGCAGTTGCGCTTGTCCTGTTCCTGCATAACTCGGCATGTTAATCTCCCCATCCGCCCACGTTGAGTTGCCCCTCCACAGTCGAATACGGTTCGCCAAATGCTGACGGGAACCGCTGCATCTTCGTGAAGTAAAGATCAACCAGATTTTTGTCCATATTGCGAATCATCTGTAAACGGTTCACATATTCACCGCGCGCAGCTTGTACCAAAAATTGCCAGTTAGCTCCAGCTCCGCGCTCCATCTCATCACCCTTCTGCGATTCCTTCCACAGGTAAAGCATTTCGTAAGCACGCAACTTCACCAACTCTTCCGTCAGCGGAAAAGGCAACGTGTCAGAAGGATTCGTGAGCGCTGGCCAGTTAACTTCGCAACCAAAGGTATAAGGCAGTTGCGTAATCGGATGCGGCCACAGTTCAAAGAGCATCTGGCCATACGTTGCCGAACCAGTGCGTGTATCTGGCCCATAAGGAACTACGTAAAGTGGTTCATCAAAATCGGTGCGTTCCGCATCTTCGTTCGAAAGATCAATCTGCGTCTTGCTCCACCAATCCAGCTGGTTGTTATTGGTGGTGTCGCGGATGTTGTACCAACGCTTGAATCCTGCCGGTGCGGGATAATAAGCCTGATAGGCCATGTAACCGCCATTTACCTGCGCAGGTTCCATCCAAGGTCGATCTAGCGTCAACACCGCAGCCGATGGATTGGTCGAATTCAGTGAGACGATATTGTAGAGCGAGTAATAAGGAACGCGGATCTGATATTGCGTGATGAGCGGTGGGTTTGTGATCGTGGCAATCCAGGCTGCGGAAGCAGTTGCATCGCCCGTTACAGTATTGGTAAAAGGCGTTACTGTAATTGTGCCAGGACTCAGGAATTCAATCGTAGGGCCACCCAACAAGCCAGGCGTCAGCCATCCATTTGTTTGAAGTTGAAAACTCCAAACATTTTCGTTTTGGATCGCTTGCAAGGATTCATTGAGCTTTGTTTTCACAAGGCCAAGGTTGCACCCCGGAATGCCAAGCAGCTCCTGAATCATGTTGGTGAACGCCACATTCGCTCCTTACCAAAAGCGGCCCCTGCAGATTGCTCCGCAAGAGCCGCTGATGTGCCTTCGGGAGAAGACTCCGTTAGAACTGTCCTACAAAAGCAGCGATCTGGAAAGTCATTGTTGAAAGATTCCCACTAGCCCGAGCGCCAGTTGACGCAACGTAATAGTAGAGATTCCATGTTTGCCGCGTTCCAGATCCAGAAGGGCCAACGATTGCATACGTACTGCCATCCGTCGACATCACACCACCACACAATGCATCAATGTAGTAGTTCGGCAGCGCAAGCGTTACCGAATCAGCGGCACCAGCAACATAGGCTGTTGGTCCCGTGCCAATGCCTACAAACAGCCCGCGCCGTCCAACAAATTCCGGATAGAGCGGACCAGCTCCCGTGCCTTTTCCAAGTGCTGTGAGAATCATGATCACTCCTCCGCGTGTTACCGCGGTTGTCTTACTCCTGGAATGCCGGAGCCGTCAGTTGGCAAACAACCAGAGTTGCTGCTACTGGTGTTTGTACAGCCACACCAACCATTGCGGGCGTTTCAGTCTGTGCGGTGAGATCATCAAGACCCGAACTGGTGATCGTCAAAATGTCGCCAATTTGGATCGTGCCCGAATTTTGCAGAGGCGTCTTCAAGAGCACAGTTGCATCGCCCAATTCCTGCACAAAACCAAAATTGCCAGGTGTCACGGTGTTCAAAAAGACAGCTTTGCGCGGTGAATTCAGAGTCAAAGCTTTGTCGTAGCTCGTCACATTGTTGATCGGGCCAGCATAGTTCGAACTCGTCAAACTCTTGAACATCGCGATTGTGCCAGTAGCCACATTGCCAGGAGTTGCACCCGAGTCAACCTGCACAAAGCGATAGCGCCCAGAAAGCAAGGTACCGACAGACGTGTTCGAAAGCGACTTTGCTTCTTCCCCTGTCAGATCGAAATAATCACCGATGTTGAGTCCGCCAGCAGCGAACGGCAGGCCAGTACGAACATCGGTGAGCGCCGTCGGCGAAGTAAAATTCGCTGAGTTGAGCGACAACCAAGTGGGTAGAATTTGCTGAAGCGGCATCTTGCTTCTCCTTCAAGTTGTACTGGCCCTCGTCGATTTCAGGGCGAATCCCTGAAGGCAGTTTCCTGCCTCCAGGGTGGCGTTATGCCGAGAATCCAAATGCGTAATCGTTATGGCGCGGCTGCACGTTGTAAAGGTTGGTTCCCAACCGCATGAACAGCGCATCGATCGATACGTTGTTCGGCATCGGCGCACGGCGCAGACCAAAGTTCCAACCCTTCTTGTTGGTCGGTCGGATCTTAAAGCTCTCCGGCTCCAGGAAGTACAGAACTTCCGATGGCTGAATCGTTGTGGTCGAAGGCAATCCAGAGCCAGTCGGCGACGTACTTACTGCCACACCGTTCTTGTAGAACTGCGGAGTTGTAAACGAGATGGTTGCCGTGCTCGAACCTACGCCGTCCGCCAAGTTCGTATTACCCGCAGCGCCGTTGGCCGGTGCCAGTTCAATGTAGTTCTGTGCCTGGGCAGAAGGCGCCAGAGGATCGGCGTAAATATCCACACCGTTAAAGTTCAGGCCATCCCATTTGATGTCATGCTTCGTGTTTGAAATATCGCGGCGCTGCGCATCCAGAGCCACCGCCACGGCCTTGAAGCCGAACACATTGGTAATGCCCAGTGTCGGATTGCCACCGGCTACTTTGCACTGCGACCAAAGCTGCATCAAAGAGGCAAAATCAATCTGGCCAGTACCGCCCGCAGGCGTGCCCAGATAAAGCGGTGTAGTATTCAGCGCCGTGCCAATGTTGCCATTGCGGGCCTGTCCACCATAGTTGGTGTAGATATTGCCGTAGACGGACGGATCAATACCGTTGTTCAGCGCCTCATCCAGGCCATTGATCGCCTTGATGCGGTTATCGGTCACCGTGCTTGACGAGGGCTGTCCATGACGGAATGAATCCATCTCCTGCATGGTGTTCATGGTCATCACCATGCATTCCATGTAGAGCTGGTACTCGTCCACAATCTTCGACGGACCGGAGTTGATCACACCACCGGTGCCGGAACCGTCATCCATCTCCCAGTCATCCAGCGGATACCAAGTGGCATACGCCTTCGGCAGGAACTTGATGCCGGTGTTAATCTGCTGACGGGTCACGGTGACAGTCTGGCCGGGATTCACCGCGGCTCCCTGCGTGCGTCCGTAAAGGATGCCTTCCATCATGCCTGCGCCACCAAGGAATTCATCCCATACACCGGCCCTGCGGAGCTTTGCCTGGAAGGGCGTGTCAACAAAAAGATTGTTAAACACGACGTTCTTCCGGACACTTTCCAAGTTCGACGCGTCGATTTCGTTATAGAGCGGATCGGTTGGCACTTGTCACCTTCTTGGGATTGAAATAGAAATGGCTCAAGCCATTTCTGGTCTTGAGCCATTGCTGATTCCCAAGAGGGGGGCATGCGTCTCGACGAAACTCGATATGGGCAATTTCGGAAGTTAAGCGACTGCCTGTTCCGAAATTTCATGCTTAATCGCCACCGAAGTTGCTTGGCGGCGTTGCTGCTCGTTCAAATTCAACGGATCGGGCCGTTCATTGGCTTTTACTGCACGCGCCACATCTGCAAATCGCGATGGCTGTGCAATCCGGACATCTGGATTCGAACCAATCTTTTCAGCCCACTTCCGATCCGTTTCTTCAATAGCTTTCTGCCGCGCTGTTTCCGCTTCAGCAAGTTTCTGCTCATACGGTGCAGCGGCTTCAGCGCGAATCTTCGCGTCATGCTCTTCCTGCGTCTTGCGAACCAATTCCTGTTCGCGCGCTTGGAAGTTGAAGCGCTTCTCTGCATAAGCGGCCGGATCAAGCCGCTGAGCTTCGGCTTCTTTCACCAGCTGAGTCGGCGAAATCGGCAATGGTTCATTGAACAGTCGCTGATACTTCCACTGAATATCGGTCAGTGTGCCAAGCGTGCCGCCCAGTCCATTGCGAATATCTTCCATCGTAAAAGTAGGACTCCCTGGTGTACTGCCTGGTGCAGCCGCTACATAGCGCCCTTGCTGGTCTCTTGGCTGTACGCCACTTGCTTGAGGCTGAAATGCAGGAGCTTCAGACGGAATAAATCCAGCCGCTTTCGCACCTTCCAACTGCGTTCTGTAAAAAGCCAGTTCGGCATCCTTCTGCACTTTTTCGTTGCCCCAGTTATTCAGTGCAGGCGCAATCTCGTTTGCATAGAACTGTTCATTTGAGCGTTTTGCCAGTTCAGCAGCTTCTTTGGCCGCTGCAATCGCTTGGCGTTCCTGTTCAATTTCTCCCTGCGTCTTTTGAACAGTCTGTCGTTCTTGTTCAGCTTTTGCTACTGCTTCCTGTGCCGCTTGGCGTTCCTGTTCCGCAGTCGTCAAAACACCAGTAAACGCAGTAATCGCCTTCGCATCAAGCGTTGCAATCTGCTCATCAGTCAAACCGGATTGCTTCAAAATTTCATGAACCGTCGGCATTTTACATGTTCTCCCGAAGCATTAATATTGCGGTTGCTGTCCCATAGGCGTCGGCTGTGCAGGTGTCACCAAAGCTGTTTGCATCTCTTGAATGCCTTGCGATACTTTTTCTGCACCTGAAGCCAAACGCGGATCTGCGGCAGCCATCTGTTTGGCTGTCTGAAACCAACGTGCAAGCAGCATTTGCAAAGGATTGGCAGGAGCCTGCGAAGGTGCACCCTGCTGGGGTGCTGCGCCTTGATCGGGCGGCGGCGCACCCTGAGGCGGTGCTCCACCCTGTGGAGGTGCTGCACCTTGGTCTTGCTGGTCCGGCATAGGTTGTGGAGTTGTAGCCATTGGGTCTCCCTAAGTTAGGTTCCCAACGGCAGCATAGCTACCGTTGGGAACAGATAGCTACGCCTTGATGCTGCTCTTCTTGCTGCGGGCCTTGCGATGTCCCTTGCGACCCTTCTTCAGGTGGCTGGTCTTCATTGCGCTAACACGATGACGCTTTGCCATGACGTTTCTCCTTGGGATTGAAATAGAAATGGCTCAAGAGCCATTTCTGGTCTTGAGCCATTGCTGATTCCCCAAGGAGGGGGGGCATGCCGCTCAGTGATTCTTTTAGAGCTATAGGCCGAATCTTTTTTCGAGTCAAGAGTTATTTTTACAAAACTTTTTCGCCGATATCAAGTGCAGGTCGAATTTCTGCCGCTTGCGCATCAGAAATCTTGGTGCGTTGCTCAATATTGACGCCTTGCACAGAGCCTTGGTTGTATTGAATCACCATTTTTCCTGTTGTTTTTGTCACTTTCAGAATTTCATTCAGTTGTTCCACATCCACAGGCAATTCAATGCTTGCTTCCGTCAAGTAATAGTCTTTCTGAATCTTGATCTTTGGCTCCATGCTCTTCTCCCTTTTTCTACGATTCTGTTACCACGGTCCGCGGTTCTCCACCTTGTGCGCCTTTTTGTTTAATGCGTGGCGCTTTTGCTCCTGAAGATGGCCGTCCGCCGCCACCACCTTTTCCGCCGCCTTTTCCTTTACCACCGCCTCCACCGCCTTCGCCTCCTGGTGGTTGCAATCCCAGTTGCTGCATCAACTGTTGCGCTGCGGCTGCAGCCAGAATCTTCAATTTCTGCGTTTCCAACTCTTCGTTAAACCATTTCTCGTGTTCCGTATTTCCTGCAATTTCGCCGTAATTTGGAATATCCAGATTTTTCATTACGGTGCACCAGGAAATCGGCGCTCCCCCACGCTTCAACTGCAACATCATTAATTGACGCTGCATCTGTGTCACCTTCAGCAATGTGCTTGGCACTGAAGTAAGTCGAATTTGCTTCGCAAACCACCGTGCACGGGTTAATTGATCATAGCGAGACGGACCCGACGGAAAATTACCACCCACCATTTCATCCGGCATATGGCTCGGCACCAAATCGTCCGGATTGTAGTCAAAAACTTCACGCGCAATGTTATCTGGTCCTACATACTCCATGATTCGTTTCACATTGAACCATTGCAGAATCAGAAACTTCATCCGGTATCCAACTGCCTTGTTCGCTTTTTCAATGCGGGCGGCAATTCCCTTCGCAATCGGACCAATCGATTCCAGCATCTTGTCCGCTGTATCATTGGCAATATTCATCTTCACGTTTTGCAAATTGCCAAGGTCTGTCAGTCCAAGCTGGGCCTGTTTGGCTTCCTTCAAATACTTCAAAAACGTAAAATGCTCTGATCGAACGTTTACGCCTTCCGGCAAAAGCGATTGCAAAATGTCTTTCGGTTTTCCATCCACACCATAGCGAACATCTTGTTCAAAAATGTCAAAATGCTCAATCTTTGCGCCACCCGTAGCTGTGTGGTCATAGCCAATCGGCGGATTCAAGGTAATCGTAATTACGTCATCAATCTTGCGTTCAATCTTCCGCGTTGTAGTTTCAATCGAAGAAACATCACCTACCAAAGACCGTCCCAGCGGTTCCCAGGCCCAATCGTCTACGGTGTACTGAATCACCGGAATCTTTCCGTCCCAATCAAAGGTTGGCCCGTCATACATCGGTCGATCCAACCCTGTTGAGGTAATAATGAGCCGCAAGTTCGGATACACGCGGCAATCTTCCACAGTCGCCGGACGCATATACGGAAGTCCATTGCGCATTCCGCCAAAGATATCTTGGCCAACCGTAGGCACTTTATAAAACCAGCTTGTGTTCGGATCGCCCATCGGCAATTCGTAGCCCGTATTATTGATGCGCAGATCGCGCACAAAGGTATAACGGATTTCCGTATAGAGATTGCCGAAGTTTCTTCCCTCTTCTCCATAGCGATAGCGCTCGGCATAATCCATACGCCGGGCTTGCACGCGTGTCTTATAACTTCGCGGCCCCACAGTCTGCAAGTGACCCTGGAAAAGCGGAAAACGCCCATGCGCTTCTGCAATCGGCATGTAGTCGTATACAGTTACGGCATAGGCATCCTGCACATCGTTGCTTCTTGGCATCTGCACAGGAATTACATCCAAAAGTCCAAGCGCATCAAACACCATCTTGCGTTCGCCATAGCCGTATTCATCCGCGCGCACTTTCGGCCATAAATAGCCAATGCCCATCACTGCGGCATACTGCAAAACTTTTAAAATTTGGAACGGAAAATCAGATTCCAGATAAACGGCCTTTGATACTTTCGTCAGCATCTCCGCCATTTGTTTATAAGCCGAAATATCCGATCCAAAACCAGCAATTTCACGCACTTCCGCCAACGTTTCGCAGAATTTTCTGATGTCGTATTTCAGCTCGTTGGTAACCAGATTCGAACGCGATTTATCCCGGAAAATCGCATCAAAAACACGCAAATTTGTGCCTAGATTTTTGTAACAAGACTGCCCTTCAAGGAAGCCTTCTCCTTCCTCGATCTGCTCTTCAATCCAACCGATTCGTGCACTCGGCGTACTTTCAAATTTCGGTACTTGCCACGCAATAGTTTCCAGTTCCACGTGGTACCTATTTCTTTTTCATTGAAATCCTGAACTATGAGCGCATAGTAGGCGAAACTTGTTTTACCGTCTATGCCAATTTCTTTTCATCTCATTCCATAAATCCAATAAGTTCAGTTAGAACATAAACGTGTCCATTGAACGATTACATACATCAATGTCCATGCTCATAGCCCTCCGCATGAAGATAACTTTCGCGCTTCCATTTCCACTTAGCTTGCCGCTGATCATAAAGTTCAAGATGGCGCTGCAAAAACTCGCGATTCTTCCAGTCACGCGCTTTAGCAATCTGCGCATGGATGTGGCCACGCAAGTTGCGCACTAATTCAGCTTCGATATATTCGCGATTTTCGTCTTCCATCGCTTCGCGCTCGGCTTCCTGTTCGCGCATGCGTTGTGAAAGCCGCTCGGCATCGTGCGCGGTATTGCACACAATCTTTTCGTAGAAAGTTGGTGCCGGATATTCTTCAGGCAATCCCATCACAAGCTGACCATTCGTGGTATTCAGCCAAAAAACAATTTTGCGACTCAATTGCGCGTTCAATCGAATACTCCTACTGAAACCATGTTGAGTGAGCAAACTGCTTTGCTCAACGGAGGCATCTTTTCTTGCGGCAATGCATAACGTTTTTGTGACCGTTCAGCAAGAATGTCAAAGTCGTGCGCGGTAAAGAAGGATTGCGCCGCCGCTCGCACGCGATCATCGTGCTGACCGCTGCGATGCGTCATCTTGCTTTTGCCAGCCGCTTCATGTCGTTCCAAAGTTTTCAGTTCTTCAATCAGCCACTTCGATGCCGGTCGATACCAGCCGCCATTCACAGCTTCTGTAAAACGCGTCATCAAAATCGGCACGCTCCACACATTCGAGTACCATCCCTGCTTTTTCCCGGATTCATCCTTGATCTTTTTGCTGTCGTAGCGGCGTGGAATGTGATGCCAATGAAAGCCCATCAGCTTCAGCTGGTGCTGGCATGTATCGCCAGGTCGCGTAATCTGCTCCACACAAAATTTCACGCCTCGCGCATCGTGCGCATGCTGGCCATACCACGCGGCCATGCAAGCTGCAAAGCCCACTACTTGCGCAGAGTTGATGCGGTTCGATACCAGCTCGGCCACTTGATAGTCGTATTCATCCCCAAACCGATTGCGCGTCATCGATACGCAAGTACGGTCTTCATCCTCTTTGCCCAAACCATCCGCAGTATCAATACCGCAGCTATACGTGTAACCCTGTTTTGGTTCTTCATAAACCAGCAACTTATCAAAAGTTTCAGATTCCACGTCTTCGTCTACAGGCAAAAGCGGAACCAGAATCCAGTCAAAATATTGGCCTCTATCCGATTTCCAGTTCACGCGAATATGCGGTTTGTCATAATCGACAATCGTTTCATTGGGTTCAAAACCTTCATCGATGGAATCGCCCGTAATCGCATAAGCCTGCACCGGCTTTTTTCTTTCTTTAGAATCGCTGCGCACTTCATAAATGTGATCTTCAATCTCCTGGATCACATCAGGTTCAAACACGCTGTCATACAAGCCCGTCAAGGCTTCAAAATCATCCGCTGGCATCTGTGCCAGCCAGATTTTTTGACTATGGTTCTTGCAGGATTTGTCGTAGTTGAACTGCCAAAACCATTGCTGTTCGAGCGGCATTCGCCAGTTGGTGCCAACTACGCGAGATAAAAACGGCGTATTGCGAACAAACAATTCTGCGCGAGCTACATGTTTCCGTGTCGCTTCAAGACGCTTTTCATAAAAACGTTCTGGCACCGGAAATTGACTGATCCAATCCTTTTCCGGATACAGATCCGTTGCCATCGGCCAAGGAATGAACACCGGACAAAGATCATGCAACCCTTTCGGAAAGTCTTCTTTGGCCGCACGCCATGTTTCAGCCAACCATCCGGTATTGCCGCCACCCGTGCCTTCAAACACCATGAAGAGGTTTTTCGTGCTGTGCGTTGCACGCAGCAGTCCCTCTTCAATCACTTTTTTGGGCTTCGGAATGTCAGCAAGTTCCGATACATGAATGCAGGTCGGCGTCCAGCCTTGCGCGATGCCGGTTGCCTGCATACCCGATTGAATCGAAAGAACCGATCCATTATCGAAGGCACCCTTGGGCAAACGCCGTGGCACCAGCCACCAAGGGCAGCGATTGTAGGCAATATCCAGAATGCGGCCGATCAACTCAGACTTATCTGCCTGCACAGAAGCCATCACGGCCTGCGTGTGTGGAATAAACAGCATTCTGTGAAGGAATTTCAGAGCGGTTTTTGTGGTGATGCCAACCTGCCGCGCTTTCAAAATCAGCAAACGAATAGCAACTTGCCGTTCGTCAAAGTCTGCAATCACAGAATCGAAAATCTCCTGCGATTTGCGATTTCTGAATTTGAAGATCTCACCGCCTTCATTGCACACAAATCCATAGCGGCTTTCAAAATAGTCGCTATTTAAAGCGCAAAGAGCTTGCTCATTCTCAATCCAGCGCCAGATTTCCTTTTGTCGTTTCTGAGTGATCGCACGAACAAGCGTGATATAGGAAGAGCGGGAGTTTGTTTCAATTTTTACGAGAGAGTCGATGTAATGTTTAAATTCATCAACCTGATCAAGCGTATGAGGAGTAGGCATCCACCCCTCACGCGCGGCAAATTCATCCAAGTTACGGAGAATAATCTTTTCGGAGTACATCGCCCTCCGAGCTAGCCTTTGACAGCAGTCGTCTTGGCAGCTCTCTTACCGAGCTTGTTCACCCGCGGCGTCATCTTTTTCAGTTGCACCAGCGTGGTCTTGGTAACGCGCTTCGTTTTTGCCATGACTTCCTCCTTGGAACGGAATCTATTGCGATGGACTGGAAACAGAAATGGCTCAGGCCATCTCTGGTCCTGAGCCATTGCTTGTTCCCGTAGAGGGGGGCATGCGTCTCGGTAATTCTTTTTACATGTATTCCGAATCGAAGTACGTGTCAAGCCTAACTTATGCGGCAAAATGAACCATAAAAAATTCCTTTGATCACGTCATTCACAAAGTCCATATTTGCTTTCACACGCTGGGCGCGCAATTCCGTTAAAAATGTTGAACTGTCTGCCGCCACGATCTGTACGCGCCCATTCCACCACTTCATCCACATAGTTGTGGATCGTGAATTTTCCGCGTGCATCTATGCGTGGCAGGATGCCTGGAACGCAGGGAGCAAAGAACGTGAAACCTGTACGCTGTTCCCAACTTCTGATCTTGTCAATCATCTCCGGAAATCGGTCGGCCCAAAGACGCATATCCTCCTTGCCGCTGTTAATGCAAGGGGCACATCCGACGCGACCAAAACCAAGGGAATAAAGCGGATTGATGAGTTCGCCCGCTGCAAGCACATCGTCAAAGCACTGTTGCTTCGCCATTGCCGCAATAGGATGATTCACATAGCAATCAAAGTAATCATCCCACTCGCGCAATGGCGTGTCTTTGCGTGCTTCTGATTCTTCACGTCTCAAGCCCGTGTATCGTTCATAATCATCTTGAACGTTGTCGCGCACCCAACGCCGCTGAGGAACTAACTTCAACTTTTCAGTACAGAATTGCGCTTTGCGCGATGGAGTGCGCTTCTTAATCTCAATCATGGTCGGAAAGTCGAGCGGCGCATTCCCATCGAATCCTCGATGCTCTGCAAAGCCATCGGTCTCCCACATATCGCGCACAAGATTATCAACCGTAACCACTGGAAATACTTCACGACTATATTGCGCAATGAAAGCTGTGGTCAGCGGATGCTCATTGCCACCAGCGGGGGAGTTCAACAGGATGATATCTTCAGCAGCAAAACGCTCACGTACCCAAAGAGCTGTGCGTTGCGAATCGATTCCCCCGGAAAAGCCAACAATATGTTTCATTGTTGGTCTCCGTCTCCCAAGCGTTTCTGCCGGATTGGCACCAGCTTTTCCAGCATGGCGCTAGGCGATGGAAACAAATCGTCCAAGTCATCTTCACTGCCAAAAACTTCACTTGATTCAGATGATTCTTCTGATTTTTCTGCCGAGCTTCCAAACACCGCTTTACCGATGAAGGTTGGCCCCTTCGGAGACGGGAGCGCACCCACCATAATGTCGACTGCCGTGCGATCTTTTTCGCCGCTTGGCATTTTGGCAAATTCAATTCTCTTTTTCATCAAGCTTGGATGCGCGGTCAAAGCCAGAATTCTTGATGTATTGCCAAAAGAAAGCGTAATCGCATTCATGATTGCGCCGCACAAAGTTCGTCCATCCAGGTTGGCAGAAAGCGCAATCGCTTCCCATGGAACGCAGCGCCGATCCGTTTCCGGCATGGCATCGTACTTTTTCAAAAATGCTGCAATCACTTCGTCATGAACACAAAAGCGCATGGCGTCGAGTACCGAGCGCAATCCACCTTCTGCATGTTTGAACATCGAACTGAGCGCCGGCACCTTCGCTAGTTGTTCAGGCTTCACTTTCAGGCGTTTCAACGCTTCCGCTGTTCTCGTCATCCTTGTTTCCAGTTTTGGCACTGGTAGATTCAAGGAATTCTCTTTCGCGCGGGCCGACGTACTCTTTAATCGTGAGCCATTCTTCCGTGGTTTCGTCGCTTGCTCCATGCTGCTCACGGAGGATGTCTTCTTCGGTGGGGACGCGAGAGTAAACAGCTTCACGGACTTCTTTTCGTTCGGGCCACTGCTTGGCGAATTGTTTTTCTTGTGTGTCATGGATGCCAGTCAAAGCTCCTGCAATCTGTTCAAACGCTGTGACAAGTCGCTCTTCTTGTTCTTCAGTCATTGAATCTTCTCCTGAGGAACTTCGCCATAGCTCGGAAAAATATTGCCATCCACAATAGGCAAATCGATCGGATCAAGATCATCGAACGGCAATTCCGGCATCAGCCGCTGCGCCAGTTGGTAGGGCGTTTCCAAGGTTGGGTTCTTGCAGTTCTTGTGTTCTGTCTGATCCACCCACCACGGCCCTACCTTCACATGGCGATATTTGTGCGTCTTCAGAATCCGCTTGTGGCAGAGTCTGCAAGTGCGATGATGAACTTCTTCAAGGTTGAAGAGCCCGATCAATCTTTCAAACCAGGTTTGCTTTTTCTCTTTCATCCCACAAACCTACTTTTTTTCTGATGCAGGGAGTGCTGGCTTGACAGTAGGAGTGGGCTGCTTCGGTTGATCCGCTTCCACAATAAACGTCGTTGGATTGATGTGGAAGCCGGAATGCTCTGCGGCAAATTCCGAAAGCACCGCTTGTTCCTCTTGACTTGCATCCTGCCATTGTTTCTGCGCACTCTGTTTTGTTTGCTGACAGCTTTGCAACGCAATCCGAACAGTAGTGCTCAATTGCGGCACAGGTTTTGAATCAGGCACTGGTGCAGGCGGCTGTTGTGCAAAAGCCGCCAGCAACATGATTCCAAGAAACACCAAAATCACAAGAATCTTTTTCATTGCTTTTCCTGTTCATCCTCGTTATTCCAAACTGTCTGCGGCATTCTTTCTTGCATAGCGCCGCTTCTTGATTACTTCATGACCACTTTCATCCTTGCTCAGCGTCGGCACTTCTTGGCCGCTGCGCTCCCGCACAAGATTCAAACGCGGCTCCAGCGCAATCACAATCTCCGCATCCACGGTCTTCTCTGTGATCTGAGCACCTGACAAGTCTTGATTGGCAGGGCGATTTACAGCAATGTCCTGCTTGATCTCAACAATGTCCACCCCGTGCAGATTCAAATGCACATGCACGTTCCCGTCGTAGCCCGCTTGGTAACTGTCCGTCTCCCGCAAATTGCAATCAGCCCGGAGCTTTGCTTCCACCTGATCCAAAATGTCGTTGATGATCTCTTCGCCCGTCAGCCCTTCCACATATTCCGTTGTCTCCACCTTATCCTCCACCGTTTCTAGATTTCACTTTTTCCAGATACCAAATCTCTGTCAACCGCAGCAACCCAATAAAATGCGAATTCGCATCTATGTTCGTTTGCCAAGCCAGATCGCCACTCTTGGTTCTATACGTCACAACTACTTCCAATGGCTCATCGTTACCGAAATCTTCCAGACAGTCAATCAGCACTTGACTCGGCGAACGCTTTGTATCACTTTGCTCGTCCACTTACATCTCCTCGTCATGACTGTATTTTGCCTTCAACGCCAGAAACTTTCTCAGTGTGTTCTGAATCGGGGAAACCTTGCCCTTCTCAATCAGCTGTACCTCGCGCCGACTCATCCCTAAAACCTCAGCCAGTCTCACCTGCGTGAACAGATGATCCTTGCGAAATGCCCGCCACTCCTGGCTGCGCACTTCCCGCTCTTTCAACTCCTCGTCAGTGACCGCTGGCTTTGGCATAATTCTCTCCGTCTTTGCGCACAACTTACGCCTAACTCAATTTCCTGTCTATGCTAATTTTTCATTGCGCTACGATTGCGCTTCTCGTCGATCTATAGCGAAATTAGCCAAATTATCCTCTATCCCTATAACCGCAATAATTTCGATATAAATTGCGCCTGAATTGCGCACGGCTCAACCCATTTCAAATTTTCTATGTTTTATCTTTGCGCTTAAATTGCGCTTCGACTTTTTCCCTGCTGTGGGTTTCTATGGACGAGTAAGGCGTCGACGACGACGCGCACCCCCCCTCCCCCGGACAACTCCCGGACCGCTGCGAGACAAGCCGAGCCGCATCCCGGGCCGGACATACGTTGACCATGCATCCGGCGCCCCCCAGCGCTGCTAAATCTACAGATTTAGCTGCAGCATCCCCATTTACAGCGTTTTTAGGGGGGACTACAGGACTTTGGACAGCTTGCCCATGCCCGACCATCACCGCGCCCAACGTGCACCATGCGCACCTGGCAACAGCCCCGCGCGCCTCACAATGCAACAATTGCGCCCGATTCCCCATTTTGATAGGTGACCGAAAAACAATCCTGATCCTTGAAGGCTTCACTTTCTGCGAATCATCCGCGCACTATCACCATGGTGCAGTTACAGCCCTCTTGTTTCCGCCCGGGGGCGCATCGCACTAGACTAGCCTCACCACAGTGCAGACTGCGCAGAATATCGGGATGGATGTGTTTCATTTTTCATCACATCGGCGGTTAGCGCAGCAGTGCGTACAACTCACCACGATGCAATATATATCGTGCACCACAGTGCAACGTGCCGTTATCCTATATACAACGGCGTCCAGTTTGATCAGATAGGGCATGCACCACAGTTACAAATTTCACACCACAGTACATTTTTTTGTTGCACTATGGTGTGAAAGTAGGATAGAGTGATTAAGTAAGGTCATTCAAGCCTTACACACAGAGGGGGTCTAATGAGTATTGAGAACGGTTTGTGTGGATACGTTGCGTTTTATCAAGGTAAGCGGATAGAAGTCTATGCGCCTTCCTTGTATGCAGCACAGAACAAGGTAGCGGAACAGTTGAAAGTCCCTGCCAAGAAACAGCATTTAATCTCTGTTACGCTTTGCGAACATGAAGACGGTTCAGAAGTCATTCACACGGCAACCTTTTAACACGGGTTTTTCCCGTCTATCGGGTAATCGGTCCCGATACTGAATGAGCGCGGCCAGCGGCCAAAGCGCGAAACGGGAACATAGTTCCGAGAATCAGAGGATTCAGAATGAACACTTTTGCACATAATTTTAATATCGGCGCTGCAATCAATCCCGGCGTACTTCTTCGCCAGCAAACTCCACTTACCTTGGACGCGTTGCGCCACTTTGCGCCTAGCGCTTTCGCCACAGAGGCGCATGAATCCCGTTCTGCCCGGTATACCTATATTCCTACCTCCGAGATTATCGCCGGGCTTATGAAAGAAGGCTTTCAGCCTTTCAAGGCCACTCAAAGCCGCTGCAGGATTGCAGGCAAGGAAGATTTTACAAAGCATCTGATTCGTTTTCGTCACCCCGATTCTTTTAACGCAATTCAGCGTGTTGGCGATTCCGTTCCTGAAGTGGTTTTAGTCAATTCGCACGATGGCACAAGCGCTTACAAGCTTTCTGCCGGCTTGTTCCGGCTGGTTTGCTCAAACGGGCTTATGGTCTCTGATTCAACCGTTCAGATGCTTTCCGTACAACACAAGGGCGATATCGTGCACGATGTGATTGAGGGATCTTTCCAGATCGTTCAGCAGTCGGAAAAGTCTCTTGCGCGCGCCGATGAGTGGAATCAGCTCCAGTTAACAGCGGGCGAACAAGGCGCATTCGCCGATGCTGCCCGCCAGCTCCGTTTCGCGGATGCGGAAGGCGAAATTAAGACGCCGATTACCGCCGAGCAACTTTTGCGCCCGCGCCGTGAAGCCGATGCAGCGGCCGCTATTGACTGGCGTCGACCCACGAACCCAAAGCCGGATCTTTGGCACACTCTGAATGTGGTGCAGGAAAATGTGATTCGCGGCGGGCTGCACGGTTTTGCTCAAGGCGTTGACGCACAGACAGGGCGCAAGACTGCCCGCCGCGTCACTACGCGCGAAGTAAAGGGCATTGATCAAGACGTAAAGCTGAATCGGGCTTTGTGGATGCTGGCGGAACGTATGGCAGAACTCAAGGGCCAGACCGTAGCGGCGTAACTTCCGCATCGGGGGCGGGCGCAATGCCCGCCCATTCCTTCAGCCACAAAACCGAAAGGATGCGCCCATGTTCAGGATTGAATTTCATCTAAGTTATCAGGACCAAGTCTGTTTTGATGTTTTCGGGCACGATACTATACGCCAGATTGAAACCTATTCCGCGCCTAAGCATACGCTTGATTACATGCGTTCAACGTTCAACCACAACGGCGACGATACAGCTTTCGAGCGCAACATTTTGAGCCGTCAAGGCGGCGCCGTAATTTGTTCTGTGCATGGTGACCGGGACCGCTACCCTTATCGCTGGACGCCGGAAGCCTACGCACTATTCGTGGGCGAGCGCTACCGCATGCACGCCGATTACATGGTAGAGCATGCCAAGAGGGCCAAAAAATACGGGGCAGACTGGCCAGACGCGGAACCGATGCGCCCAATCCCGCGCCCCATCTACTTTGATAGGGATTTAAACCGCTATCAGCTTGAGCCGTGGTTTAACTCGGCGGTTCGCGCCAGCATGAAAAACGCGGCCATCCTCACCGAGCGTATGCGTGCCTATGATGCGATACGCGGGGCGCGTGTTGGAGATTGGATCGATACTCCCGCAGGCCAATTCAGGATTGCACACGACTGGGGGGAATCTGTTCAACCTACCATGTACACGGCAGAAGAGAATCAAGGCTTTTACCTTGGCAGTGCTATTTCCTACAGTGGCAGTCTAGGCAACTCAATCCCGCTTGCACAGCTCCAGCCCACGGAAGAAACGCGCCCGGCCCTCGTTTGGTTTTTCAGCGAAGACGAGGTGCGCGCCCATAACGGCGTGTATTTGCGGGCAGACTTCCGCGTCTTCCGGCTGGCATAACCCACAGCCTATTTGATAGCGTGACCAACTTTTAACCGGCGCATGGCGCCAAGACCCGGAGCAAAAAAATGTACACAACTTTCGAAGATGAACGCGCGGTATACGTCCACCCAAACGGTGAGGCGTTAGTAACGGCAACGATCAACGGAAAGCGCTCATATGTTGCCGCAACAAAAGACGGATTCCGCACCGATTACCCGATTGATTACGGTACCGGGCAAGTGGGCTGGGATAATCCGGAGTGGTTCACGGAAGGATTCAAGAGCAAGGCCCGCAAGGCCATTCTTGCCGGAAAGGGGCTTTAGGTGGAATACAGAATGAACGTCCAATGCAGAGACCGTATCAGCGGGCGAACGGGCTGTTTCATCGCAGATACAAACCATGAGGCACTATCGCCTGTTTTTAACGATCTATCAGGGCTGTACCCGTGGATGCACGAAAACGGATGGAAGTCTGAAGAACGTTACGGGAACGAGTTCACACCGTGGCGAGTGGTCAGAACAAGAAACTAACCTTGTGCCTGTCCGTGGGCATGGTACGCGGGCAGAACAGGAAAACATGCCTATATACCGTGTCAAAGTCACCTGTGAAGCGTGGGTTAGCGCTTTCGTCGAAGTCAACGCGCCAAACGAAACGAGCGCCAACAAACTAGCACCGGCACAGGCTCAAGAAAATGCGGGCGAAATGCAATGGAGCTATGACGGATTAGTCGACGGATCTGAATTTACCGCATTGCCCGAGTAAGAACAGTTGCCCACCCATGGGCCGGTACGTGGGCAAAGGAAGGAAACATGCTGAACACTGAAACCAACACTCCCGCAATAGAGGCGCGCATTTTGAAAGCCGCAAACGGAAAGCTAGTCAATCCAGCCCGCCGTTACACGGAATTTCGCGCCTTCTTCGAGCATGGCCAATGGTGGATAGAACATTTGCCGAGTGGCGCACAGTGGTCTGTCTGCGATGCGTCTGGCCCCAGCTGCCCCGATGGATTCGACTTCGAGCAAGTCACACGGGGCGATGAAGATTAGGCGCAAAGTCTAGATTCTGGACTTTTGATAGTGTGACCAAAATTTTGAACCTGGCCGGGTACCCGGTCGGACTGAGGAGTACATTTCAACCGGCGCATAGCGCCAAGAGTGGAGCAAAAAGCAATGCCCGAACAAGATGATTTTTTTGGCGAAGTAATTTCCAGCTATACGCGTGCGGAAGCAATCAAGGATGGTGTTTTGGTGGATCTTTCGGACTCGTCTTGTAATTTCCGCCCTGGACTGAACATCCTGCAAGAAGCAGGAATCAAATTTCCCGTTGCCATGACGCGCGCTGCTTTTGATCGTACCGTACAAAAGCTGGGCGAGCCCTTGCCGCCTGCCCAAGACGTAAGCGGGCGGCTGTGGGACGTGCTGACTATGCTTAAATACGCCATCCGCACCAGCGCGGGCGGTGACCTGCTTTTCTTTACCGTGCGCGTCTGGAATTGGGTTTATATCAAAGGTGACCGCACGAATCGCTTTAAACATGAAGACGTTCGTCTGAAGGCTGTTTGCGGCCCCGGCGACAACGCAGAGCCCGTGATTACGATCATGCTCCCGGATGAGGATTAGGCCATGGGAGGCAATCGCAAATACGGCTTCAGGCGTGGTGCTCACCACGTAAAAAACTGGTGGGAGGTTCCATTTTTCTGTGACGGTTGCCAGAAAACGCACGGGCCGAAAGTCGAGCGCAACAAACTGTTAGACGGTCGCGTTCTTTGCAATCGTCAGTATTACAAGGAACTAGACAAGCAACAGGCTAATGCGCAGAAACGCGCCGTACAGGAAAGGTGATTCTATGTCTTGCTTTGTCGTTTCGGACGCACACATTCACGCGCTCATTGCAACGGCTATTCATGGCCCAAAGGACGCACAGGAACACGTCCGCCGTGGTTTGTGGCATGTATGGTTCAGACCTGAACGGAAACATGCGGCTTTGGAATGCGCCGATAAAATCGGCCAGATGCTTTTAGGCGAGAATCTGAAAAGTTACGGCGTCCACTATCCGAGCGAAGCAGATCCCGAAGGCGATGCAGCGCGCGCGGCCGCCTATCGCTTTCCTGTATCCGTGGAACCGCTCATGCGCGTGCAGACGTTGAAGGCTATTTTCTGCCTGGAGTATCAGTCAGATGCCTGTGAGAACTGGAAGGCATCGGACGCAGCACATTTCCTGCAACAGTTGCGTCTGCAAACCATTCAATCTTTGCCCGGCTATGAAGAAGCAGTTTACGAAATAAACTAACTTCTCTTTTGATAGCGTGACCAACATTTCAACCCACACCCGGCTCAGCCGGAGAACTGAGGACGTAATGAGATTCAGGCTCGAAATTGAACTTGACAACGACGCCATGCAAACCGGAACCGATGTAATCAAGGCTCTGCGGGAAAGCCTCAAGGATGAAGAAAAGTTGAAATTGGATGATGGAACGGCGGGCAGTCTTTGGGACCGAAATGGAAACACCGTTGGTAAATGGGAAGTCAACGAAAGACGGAGTCTTTCCGAGATCTTTGCCGCAATCCCCGTTACCACCAGCAACCCCGCTTTGCAGGGCTATTGCATCAGCGAGAACGAACAAGCACCGCTGAGCCCGAAGGACCGCACCACGCTTGCCGCAATCCCCGCCGCTATGCCTGTCGGCATTCTTAGCCCCGAAGCACCGCACCCGTTCAACGATAAGGATATCGTGGGTTTCTGCTCCGTTTGTGGCATGAGAAAGCATCATCCCGATGCGAATTATATCGAGTAACCGGCAACTGGTAAGCATTCCTTACCAGTTCAACTACAACCTTTAACCGCCGCACAGCGGCAGAATTGAGCGTACATCATGGCACAGGAACCAGAACAGACAATTTCCCTTCCGGCACTCAACAACGAACAAGGCGCGGCACAGCTTCAACTCACCACAAACAAGTACAGCAATGGTCAGATGGTTTCATCTGCGCACATTTATTTTGTCAGGGATGGACTCATTACATTTGAAGTTTTTGGCGACTTCCGCAAAGTCCTGTTACGCACCACAGCCCGCGCCACACAAAAAGCGCTCGACCTTCAGCACTCCAGCGTTTTTACTCCCGATGCTATCGAAGCCCTCAAGTCAGAAGCCATCGTCTTCTATGCTGCCAAGAAAAAATCGGCGGCTTAGTTCAAAATCAGGAGTCTAGTCGCCTATTTGATAGGTGACCAAAAAACAATTCCTAACCGGCGCACAGCGCCAAGAAAGCAGAGTCTCACCATGGCAACCATGACTATGACCGCCGCAATGCCCGACGCCTCCAAGCTCATCAACCGTTTCCGCACATGGGCCGATGCCCTGCAAAACCAGATTGATCACTTGGGCCGTCCCATGACAGAGAACCCGACGCCAAAGAGAAACAAACAGTATCAGATGCGTATGCACGATTGCCGCAACCTGGAGCGCACACAAAAGGCATTGCGCGCCCTGGCCGATGCCCACGAACGCGGAACCGTTCCCACCGAGTTGGCCGAACTCAAAAAGAAAGACGAAATACGCCTGCTGGTGCGCAAGTCTATTTCTGGTGAGGGTGGTTATTACTCCTGCATTGAGTCAAAAGACTACGCCGAGACCTCGCCCGTTGCCCGCTTGCTGCAATCCATGATTGAGGGCAATTCCGCCGAGCGCACCGAGCGGGAGCGCTTGCGCAAAATCGGCGAGCTAGAGGCCGAAATCAAACTCTCCAGTATTCCCGGATACTTCCCCACACAAGCCCCTGTGATTGAAATCATGCTGCGCCGTGCGCGCATTGAGCCCGGCATGAAGGTACTAGAGCCTGAAGCCGGAAGCGGGCACATTGCCGACGACGTGCGTGCGGCGGTTCCTGGCGTCATCCTGGAAGTGATTGAGCCGGTGTACAAGCTGCGCGAACTCCTGCGCCTGAAGGGGTACAAGCTGGTGGGCGATGACTTCCTGCAGTTATCGTGCGCCGATCTGGGCCAGTATGACCGCATTGTGATGAATCCGCCTTTTGAACGGCAGCAGGATCTTGAACACATCCGCCATGCCTACAAGTTTCTTGCCCCGCGCGGCGTGCTGGTCTCTGTTCTCAGTCCCAGTTTTGAATTCCGCAGTGACCGCAAGAGCACCGAGTTTCGCGCTTGGCTCGACGAGGTAAACGCCACGTGGGAAAACCTGCCCGATGGTGCTTTCAAGGCTAGCGGTACCGGCGTCAGCACGCGGCTGCTGCTGATTGAGCGCAGCTAGACAAGCACTCCCACGCCCACGGTCCCCTTTTGATAGGGGACCAAAATTTCAAACGAGAAAACTTTGAGGGATAGACCCATGAGCTACACACAGGCCATGAAGTGGCAACGCACCCACCGCAAGGGAACCCGGCAGCCGGTGATCATGTCGACCGGCTCCGGATTCTGGCCTGCGTATGGCTGGCTGAAAAACGATTTTTGGCCTTATCTTGAACGGTGCAAGGCGGCTGGTATCGAACCGATGGAATGCCAAGCCTATTACAACGCAGGTTTGAGAGGTGGTGCGGGTGACCCGCGCTTGACCGACGCAGAACAGACAGAGGAGTAACCACAATGCCACGCAAACACAATGCCGAACCGGGCGCGCTCATGCACGCATCCACTGAAGAAGTTCTCTGGATCTACAGCATGGGGAAGCGCTTTCAGGTTCGCGCCATCACCACCAGCGATGAACAGTCGAACGCTTTCATGAACTCGCATAGGGATACGGCCCTTATCGCCTGTTATGGACCGTTTCAGATCATCGCCAACGTGTACCAAGGTGTCCGGGAATAAGCCCGAACACCTTAGAAAACGGACTGCAACTCCCAGCCGGTGCCCAGCACCAGAAAGGTTTTTCTCCATGGCTCTTCTGGCCACACTTCCCGCCCCATTCAGTGAACTGGAGCCGTCCCGCCATCCTGGACGCCCGCCGCTCAGCCCGGAAGAACGCGAAGCACGCCGGCAAGCGCGCAATCAAGCTCGCCGTGACCAGCGCCGCGCCGTCCGCGAAGCCAAAACCCCACCAGTGCCCGTGGAACCCGCGCCCCTTCCTCTACCAGCTCCACCGCCCCCGCCTACGCCTGCCAGCGTTGCGCCTACGCCCCGCGTCTATTTCTCCCTCGGCCAGCGCGCCCGCGCCCTGCTCGGCTTTGGTGTAGGCGCATTCGTTCCCTTGGCAAGCTATACCGTCGTGCACGTGGAAGTCGATCAACGGCCTGGCATGTGGTTTCTGGTGGCCGGTGGTCTTGTTTATTCGTCCATCAGCGTCTATATGTGGGCCGTCAAAATGTTTCATTGGAAGCTGCGCGCCCTCGGCTTTGTCGCACTGCTGGAATGCACGCTCACATTTTGTGAAATTCGCTGGCTCAGTCTTGCCGGACTCGTCATTTTGATGCTGTTGAATGCTCTCAATGCGGCCGTTGCCCTGCAACAGTCTGAACCACCGACGATTCCCAAAAGCGCCGACTAGCAGGCGCATAGTCCAGATTCTGGACAGGCATCTCTGAATTTAATGCACCACAGTGCGGCTATGACTTGACACTGCGGTAAAGAAAGAAGAAAGTTCTAAAAGGGTCTATTTGATAGAGGACCAAAATTCTAACCGGCAGAACACGCCATAGCCGGAGCACAGCTCCAAGAATCGGAGAATGTTTTGGAAAACCATCGCAATTACCGACAGCAAGTGTTCGCCAGCATTCCGCCGTTTCTGGCAATCGTTGCTTTGGTGTATGTGGGAAACATTCTTTATTGGTCTTACCGTCAACGTCGAAAATTAGAACGGGAAAAAGCGGAATTGTTGCGGACTTCGATCAAGCTGCGCAAGCAAGCTGAATGCGATCATCTAACCGACCTGTGGAATCGCCGCATCATTGTTGAGCGTCTACAGCAAGAGGTAGAACGGTCTTACCGTGACAATACGCCGCTCAGTGTAATTATGGTGGATCTCGATCACTTCAAGCGGGTCAACGATACCTTTGGCCATCCCGCTGGTGATCAGGTACTGCGGCAGGTAGGCGCAATCTTTAAAAATTCTCTGCGCTCCTACGATGGCGCAGGCAGGTATGGCGGAGAAGAATTTCTTTTGATTCTTCCTGGCGTCAATCTGCTGAATGCGGTTGCGCGTGCGGAACAGTTGCGTCAATCGATCGAGTCGGCCCGCTTTCGATATAACGGCACTTCCATTGCCATGACCGCCAGTTTTGGCGTCGTTTCTGATTTTCCTACTGATCCAGCAGAATTGATCCACGCTGTGGATGCCGCGCTTTATCAAGCCAAAAACAGCGGACGCAACTGCATCATGACGATCAAGCAGAAATCATCTTCTTTTGATCTTCCGCAGGATTCTATCTCTCTTTGATAGAGGACCAAAAATTTAAACCCATTTTCCATTGAAAAGGAAGAACGCTATGAGCGTCGAAAAAATTACCAAAGTTGTTAACCGTTGCGTCTGTGAATTGCCCGACTGTATTGGAAAAGGCCGACCGTGGGACTCCAAGGATGAGAAAATTCCCAAGCGTTGCTCTTGGTGCAAGCGCACCGGCTGGAATGGTCAAGACCGCCGCCGCAAAGATGGACAATACGAATGGGTGCGCGTGCGGCAGTGCTCCACCTGCGGCGGTACCCAATGGATTCAGAACGCCGAGGGCATTGAAGTCTGTGCGCATTGCTCCGCTGCTGCCCTCCAGCCTTCGCCCGCCGCCGCACCGGCAAAGAAGACCGCAGCTGCTCACACTCCTGGCTGTAAATGCACGCTCTGTCAAATCAAGCGCGCCAAAAAGTCCAAACCCGCAGTCGTCAAGCTGCCCAAACCACGCAAGGTCAAGAGGATTGAAGAATGAACATGAAACCGATTCTTCGCATGCTTTCGACCGAGGATTTTCTAAAGATGCTCACCGCCTGCCAGAACGCACGGGAGCGCTTCTACCTGCAGCTCGGCCGCAATGACCCGGATTTTGAGTACCACATCGATCTGCCGACAGAAGATGGAAAAGGATTGATCGAACCACTCGTCGATATGCCTGCATGGCTCGACGATGAAACGAGGTTTCCCAATGGCTGAAAATCCGCAAGGCGTTCGTATTTCGGTATCAAAGTACAAGAATCTTGCCGGTGACCTCGCCGAGAATCTTTCCGGCCAGAACCCGGTTTTCTACGGACTTTATCGCAATGGGGAAGGCTGCTGCCTGGAAGAAGAAAAACTTTATGCCTACGAGCCTCAGCATGATTATCGCTCCGGCGCAATTGTGATGAGGGATGGAACACGCATGGCCATCTCTCAGGCCAAGGCACGTCAAGCTGGATGGAATGACCTGGCCGAAAAAATGGCGTTGAAAGGGATTCAATGATCAAGGCTTTTGTCTATCTCCGCGTCAGCGGCAAAGGGCAGATTGAAGGCGACGGCTTCGACCGTCAACTGCTCGCCTGCGAACAATACGCAGCCAGCAATGAAATTGAAATTGTTGAAGTCTTTCGGGAAGAAGGCATCTCCGGCACCAAAGAACTCGATGACCGGCCGGCGCTTTCCGAGCTTTTTGCCGCACTGGAAGAGAACGGCATCAAAACCGTGATTGTCGAAAAGTTGGATCGTGTGGCCCGCGATCTGATGGTGCAAGAAACCATCCTTGCCGACATGCAAAAACACGGCTACACCCTTCTATCCACAGCCGAGCCGGATCTATGCTCACAAGACCCCAGCCGTGTTTTAATGCGGCAAATCTTTGGTGCCCTGGCTCAATGGGAACGGGCCATGATCGTGATGAAGCTGCGTGGCGCGCGCCAGCGTAAAAAGGCGAGGGGTGAGCGCGGAGATGGGCGCCATGCCTTCGGCGAAAAGCCCGGCGAAGAGCAGATCCTCACCAGGATTCATGCCCTCGGCCTTCAAGGAGAAAGCACGCAATCCATCGCACAGATACTGAACAAAGAAGGCATTCCTACCAGGATGGGAAGGGCTTGGAACCGCGGAACGATCGCCAAGATCCTGGCACGGAAACAAAAGTCCACATAACTTGCGCCTTGTTTTCCCATCCCTTGCGCCACCTGCGGTGGGGCCAACTGCTTCGCTTGACTGAGCAAAGCGTTGTGGCAGGATGAACTGACAGTGGCTGCATGCAATGCCTCAAACTGTGTTGCTACGCTCGATTGCCGGTCGAGCGCACAGAATCGTGAAGTTGCATCTGTTCGATGCACTCAAACTGCGTTGCTACTTGCCGAAACCCTGCGGTCCACAGTCACGATGTTGTTGCATCTGTTCGATGCACTCAAACTGCGTTGCTACGACGAACATCGTTCACCAAGGGGTACCGTTTTCTGTTGCATCTGTTCGATGCACTCAAACTGCGTTGCTACCGGCGCTCGCACGGCCCTTCGCACTGACAACAAAGGTTGCATCTGTCCGATGCACTCTAACTGCGTTACTACCAATGCTATGACAGGGAAGCGAACCCTATTTGTTTGACAGTTGCATCTGTTCGATGCACTCAAACTGCATTACTACACTACCTACCGATGCGTTTCCAGTACCTTATCCAGTGTTGCATCTGTTCGATGCACTTAAACTGCGTTGCTACGACGTAATGACCCATGCTGGTGCGGGTCAGGCAAGTTGCATCTGTCCGACGCACTTAAACTATGTTGCTACAAGATCATCCCAATCCTCTATGCTGGCACGACATTGTTGCATCTGTCCGATGCACTCAAACCACGTTGCTATCTATCTACAAACCGATATGCCATATTCCGATGAGTTGCATCTGGCCGATGCACTCAAACTGCGTTACTATGTATCACCCACGCGCACCTGAGCTATGCGCCGCAGTTGCATCTGTTCGATGCACTCAAACTGCATTGCTACTTGGTTCTTGGCAACAAGAAAATCTACACCAATCTGTTGCATCTACCAGATGCACTCAAACTGCATTGCTACAAAACCTATGGCCGTTTGTGTCGGCTTGTTACAGTTGCATCTGCTCGATGCACTTCGACTACATTGCTACCTATCTTAGAGATCAATATAACAAGTACGACAAAGTTGCATCTGGCCGATGCACTCAAACTGCGTTACTACGTATGACTGATTGACTGTCTGACCTGTGCTCCACTGTTGCATCTGTCCGATGCACTCAAACTCTATTGCTACATGAGCGGCCTCTTTATTCGTCTGATGGACAATGTTGCATCTACCCGATGCACTTAAACCGCGTTACTGCATCATTATCTTTTCCTCCATAAATGGCCACATGTTGTTGCATCTGCCCGATGCACTCTGCTTGCTTTGAGACGTATGTAGACAGCGTTATTAACAAGGACATTGGTTCGTTGCGTTTATTCGATGCACTTTACCTGCGTTGAAACCAAGAATGAGTCGACGTGAGACAGCCATGTGAGCGGTTGCATTTTCCCGATGCACTTTAACCACATTGCTACGCTATCACGTCCGTCTCTTAGGTCTCAGCATTGAGGTTGCATCTGCCCGATGCACTCATACCGCATTGCTACCCTTCTAACGCGGTGAATGCGACAAACCATGTGAGGTTGCATCTGCTCGATGCACTCAAAGTGCGTTGCTACACCATTTGGTCGGCCATAAGGCCGGTCGTCCGAGGTTGCATCTGCCCGATGCACTTAAATTCCATTGCGATCTGCGTCCGGTACCATGATTCCCAATGCCAGCGTGTTGCATCACTGCGATGCACTCTGCGTCCAATGTGTGCAACATGTCATAAGTTGCATCTCTACGATGCACTGACATTTCGATGGAATCTCTGCCCAGGTTTTACCGTGCAGAAGAAGTCAGCCAGGAGCGCAACACCTCATTGGTACGTCTCTGCCATCCTTCCCCTGTAGCGCGCAGGCCCTCGATGACATCGGGAGACAAGCGAATCGAAATAGGCACTTTGCGAGGAGCTTTCTGCTTGCCACGCTGACGAAGAACACGGAGCGTCTTCTGTTCAGCTTTTGGCAGCGCAGAAAAAGGTACGAGAAAAGCAAAATCTTCTTCCGTTAATTCGCGCACTTCGCCATCGTCGTCAATCAATTTTTTGGTGATCGCCATGCGCTTATTGTATATGCAGTTTGCCAAGATCAAAACATTATTTTTGATGGAGAGCATTACGGCCCCGGTGTTGCATCTCCGCAAGGCACCGCAATTCCATTGCTACAAAAGAAATCACGTTCATCAATCCGAGGCTCTTCGGTTGCATCTGTTCAATGCACTTAAACTACGTTGCTACCCATCGAGGATAAGGCGGCCGGAAATTAAGACCAGCCGTTGCATCTGTTCGATGCACTTAAACTACGTTGCTACCCGTTGTTGTGTGGCTTAACTTCACCACTCCCTAAGTTGCATCTGTCCGATGCACTCAAAATGCGTTGCCACTCTGACAACTGAGTAAAGATGCTGAAATACCTCATGTTGCATCTGTCCGATGCACTCAAAATGCGTTGCCACGAACGTAGTTTTCCCAACACCGCCTTTGTGATTAGTTGCATCTGCCCGATGCACTTCAACCGCATTGCTACAGGGCGCAATGGTCACGGCCTCTCTGACCTCGCAGTTGCATCTGCCCGATACACTCAAACTGCATTGCTGCGCGAGTCTGAAGAGGAATGTACTTCAGGTCGACGTTGCATCTGTCCGATGCACTCAAACTGCATTGCTACGTGGAAGGAAAGCGCAGATGTTCGAGTTCATCAAGTTGCATCTGCACGATGCACTGTTATGGCGCTTTTATAGTACCTGCCGGGCGGTATGTGCTGCCAAGCTTTTTTTTAAATAATCCTCATACTTCCGCAGCACGATCCCCCGTGCAATCGGCTGGCAACGGTCGACAAAAAAGATGCCTTGCAGGTGGTCAATCGCGTGTTGCACCGTGCGGGCCGTCTGCCCCCTGTAGACAGCGATGTGAGCCGCTTCAGGGTTATCTATCGTTCCGCTGCGCACGTGCGCTATCTCGCTCCGCCAGACGCGCGCCGTGGCCTGTTCGGCAGGCGGCAGGCTCACGCATCCTTCCGCCTCCAGCAGATCTTTCCCACCCAAATTCACAATCTCCGGATTCACCAGAATCTCGATCTTTTCGCTGGGCAGCGTCACCAGCGCCAGCTGCAAATATGCGCCCACCTGCGGTGCAGCCAGTCCTTTCCTTCCTCGCTCTTTCATCCGCTGGGTCATTTCTTCTATCAAATCTTCAATCTTGTCTGACCAACTCACCCGCCGACACAGCTTGCCCACCAGTTCCTGGCGATAAAGATGAATCGATGCTTCTTTTTGCTCCAGCATTCGCTCATTCCTCCATCAAGGAGTCATTGCCATCAACGCAATGTGAGCGCAATTGTAAAAGAGGATTTCTGGAGCGTCGTCCAACGTCGCAAAAAAGAGAGAATTGTCCCTTATGAACAGGCATAGCGCTTCTAAAAGTGCTTCCTACGTTCAGTTCAGTTTCGAAAGATCGGATTTCTCCTGCGAAAAGAGGGCATCCACACTCTGCATCAGGGAAGTCATGTCAACCACCCCGTTTTTTACCTCGATGTTCTTCTTTAGCACCAGAGCGGAGTAAATCACATCCTGATGCTTGATTACTTCTACTTCCAGTTGATGGATCGTTTCTTTTTGCTTTTCGACAACTTCTTTCTGCATCAAAAAGAGATTTTGCAAGTTATAATTCCGCCACGCACGTACCACGCACAATACCAGCATACAAACCCCTAATCCAGCAGCGTGCCAAAACCACCGAAAAAAACACTCTGCCGCAATCACCGCTCCTCCCGTAAGCAAGAGCAGACACGAAGCAAATTCATTCGCAAAAAAAAGGTGCGGATGGTTCCGAATCCAAGAAACGATCAATAGCTTTGCGGCTGTGCGTGGCTTCTCCGCAGGAACTTCGCTCATCGTTGATTCCTCTTTCTGTTGCTGCAACCACACACGCACGGCAGCATCGGCGGCTTCGCGGCGCGTCATGCCTGGCGGATCGCCTTCCATCGCTCCTGGAATAAAACAAGAACACCGACGCTCCAAGTGCGCTACTGAACCAATCACACCCCGCAATCCACAGTTCTTATGCATTGCGTCCTTGCCATTGTTTGTAGAGATGATCTGATCACCAATTGCGATCTCTTCGCCACAATGAAGGCATTTCATCCGCAACTCTCCGCTTTAGCCAAAGTCTTCACTGGAATTTCTTTAGGCCATGCAGGCGCCAAAGGATGATCCCCGCAAACCGCTGTCAATGGCGCATGTTTTTTCTCTGGTTTCAGCATCACTGGCCCTGGCGCATTGAAGTCATACGCATAGAATTCACACAGCATGGTCCACATCACTTTAAGCCGTTTACCACACTCCGCACATCGCACTCTTCGGTTAAAACGTAAAAAACGAACAGTTGCACGCTGTTCTTCGGTAAACATCGAATTGGGTTTTGCCTCTAGAATCTCGACAGCAAGTATGCCAACACGCTTATCGTCTTCTTTCTTCACAGCCAAACCTCGACAATACAGGGGTCGTCGTTTTCAAAGCGTTCCAACCGGAAAAGCCCTTGCGGCACACATTCGCGGATCTCCGCAAGCGTATCGGCAAAGGCTGTTTCATCGGTTGCTATCATTACGCTTCCTGAGATATCCCAACGGCGCATCACATACTTGTCCGGATAATCCCGTGGATGTGCGTAGATCACCCATTGCGACAGTTCCATTCGTGGACGGTTCGGAGAATCGTTTTCCATCGTTTCAATCCACGCACCGCTCGCAGTGCGACGGCTTTCCGCTGTTCGCTTCTGGCAAAAGGCGACGAACGAACAGCGGAAAACTGTTTTTATCGTTTTGCCAGATCGGCCAAGTTGGAAGAAACAACCCGGACAAACTCTTTTTCCGGCAATCCGTTTTCGCGGGCAATCTGTTCAGCCAGGCTTTCCAGCCGTCCCATTGCATAGCCCATCAAAGCCGCTGAAATCGGAGACTGATCCACACGCTTCTGCACCACCAGCGCCTTCGCAGTCGGTGCCGTCACTTCCGGTTTGGCTTTCACAGGATGATGTGACTTTTTCGCAGGAATTGGTTTTTCCACCTTCTTGTTTTCCACCTTCTTGTTTTCCACCTTCTTGTTGTGCTTCTGGTGATAAGCCAAGGTAGAAGGAGCAACCCCGGCAACGCCGTGTTTTGCGTGGCGATGTGCTCCCAAACCACGCTTGTCCCCAAAAGCCACTTTCTTCCCCGCCTTCTGGCATTCAGGACAAACGAAACTTTCCGGTTTTGATTCCATCGTGTCTTCCTCGCCTCTTAAAGTCTCCAAACTGGTCGAACTGGACTCGTCGGGAGCTGCATTTTCATTAGGAATCATCTTAACGCCTCCACAAATCTTATGGATACTAAACACATGGAAAAAATTCAAAAGGTACTATTTGAATCATTCCACCGCGCTCCACGGTTTCAGTCCGTACTTCTCCCACCGTGGGTCAAACCAACAGTTTTTTGGCGCACCAGCAAAGAACGGAGCAATCTGTTCGTCGATGAATCCTGCTAAACCGCAGCCCACACGCACAACTTTAAAATCCAACTCCGAATGAGCCCGCGCGTATTCCAGAAACAGATCCACGCTGACATGAATATCCATCAGATGCCTTACTTTATACGGCGTTTCCTTGGTCGGAATGGCGTAAGCATCGCCTGTTCGGCCTTCACCCACGCCCCATTGCGCACCGTAACTTTCTACTGCGATCCGCGCCGTACCCGCACCGTGAATGCCTTTGCAATTCGAGCCAAAAACGAAAATCCATTTACGAACTATACTCATCCTGGTTGCCGTCTTTCTGCGCTTCGATCTTCTTGAACGAAACCGACCACGCCCAAGCGTTCTCCTCCCAATCGGTCTGCTTCAAACCATCGGCAAGAACATCTTCCAAACGAATCGCCTGCAAACGTAGAATCTTGATCTTGGTGACTTTCAACCATAAGCGCGCTGCCCACCGCGGCATCGTGGTCGGCGTGCGCCACAAATTATCCGAAGCTCCCCGCCCACACTCTTCCGGTTCTTTGCCTGGAAAATCCGAATAGAAGATGATTCGTTCGCGCCAATAGGGTTGTAAATCTGGCGTCTTTTCCACGCGCCAGTCTAGTGGCATCCGGTAGTCTTCAAGCTCCATCGGATAGGGCTCTACCCGTGCCCACATCTGCCGTACCCACAACTGGTCTCCCGGAAGCCCATAAGGACAACGCCAGTTCTGGTTTTTATCTTTGGCATCGTACCAATTAAGACGCGCCATGGTGTCCTGTATCAAGGATTTCGTGTTTTCCGGTTGCGGATAAAGCAACCGATGGGTGTGCGTGATCGTTCCATTTTCAATGCCTTCAATGCTGCTGGAGGAAAAGCTGATCGGCCGACGGCTCGAAGGCTGGGCGATAGAAACAAGGTTCTTCATACATTCGTCTTTCCCACTGTGTGGACGTACACTTTCAGTTCTTTTTCCTGGGCAATCTTAATCATGTGTCGGGTTCCTGGGCTTTTCCCATTCCACAACGCAATCAAAGCGTCGGCGTAGTCCGCCATGCGCACATTCCGCTGATAGCCTGCGCTATGCCCGTCCTCTTGCCAGCGGGCGGGAAAGCTGACCACCGGAATCGAATGCTGCTCGGCCCACCAGCGCCCCATCTTGTCTACGCCTCGTGCTTCGCCACAAACGACTTCCGTGATTTCAAAACCGCACGCCCGAATCGCAGCATGAAGCTGTTGCATATCGGTAATGGATCGACTGCCGGCGATGATCGTTTTCACTCTTCGGCTCCCGCACTCAATCCGTCAGACGGTTTGGTCCAGTCTTCCGGCAATCGCATTTTGGCATACCATCGAAAACCCGAACGCATCCATCCTTCATAACTCACCTGATACCGGTAATGCTTGTTCGATACACACCACTCACCATACGGAGGGTTCATATCCTGCAACAACAAGTCATCAAAACCGGGAAGATTTTCCCGAGTAATCAATCTCCAGTCATAGTCTTTTGCAAACTCTGTCACCACCGCATTTTCGTTATGGAGTACAGCCTTGCAATGATCCGCAACTTCTGCCGCACGGCCTGCTGATCTTTTTCCGTTTTGATAATTTCCAAGAACTTCTACGGCACTTTTTAACAGCGTGCGCAACTTTTCCGCTTGTTGTGCAAGCCCCAGCCAAGACCACGAATCATTGCTCAATGGCCCACTTTGTAAAGCATCGGTCATCTCACTTAAAATCGTCTCTAAGTGCGTGCGCAGGGCATCTTTCTCGCTCACCTCTTGCTCTAGCTCTGCGATATACGCTTCAAGGAATGCCAGCCTTTGGCTACCACAACTATTTTCGGCTTCCTGCATTTTTCTTCTCTTTCTCCAGTTCCTCGGAGTCCTCCACCAGCCCCCAGATCTCGTCCACATGGATCTGCAAATAGCGAGCCAGCTTCAGCGCCGTATCCAAACTCGGCCTGCGACCATTTTCTATCTCCAGATAGCTCGACCGCGCAATGCCCGATTTCGCGCTGACTTGGGAAGCCTGAACTCCAGCCTCATGCCGCAATTCGCGCAAATCCATCAGGAGTTTCACATCCTCTTTCATCGTCGTTCCTCTCGCCTCATCGGCTTTTCTTCCAGCCAAACCGACCGTACAGCCTGCTGGTTTGGAAACCGTTTTTCATGCCCCCAATTTTTATTCCAATAACAGTATCCATTTTGAACCAGAAAAACCACATAAAAAGTCATTGTATCCAGCTTTTTGTCCAATGCACGCAATTTTTTTACCCCCCCACCTGCGGTGGGGCCAATGGGCTTCGCCTTGACTGGGCTATTGGTAGTGGCAATCGCTCGGAAAGTCCGCTGCATGCAATGCCCTGCGGTGGGGCCAAAGGGCTTCGCCTTGACTGGGCTATTGATCGTGGCAATGGCTGGGGAAGTTTGCTGCATGCAATGCCCTGCGGTGGGGCCAAAAGGCTTCGCCTTGACTGGGCGAACGGGGGAAGATTTGTAAGACGTGGAAGAGTAGCAAGTTGCATCTGTCCGATGCACTCTACTTGCATCGCCACCGCTTCAGGATAAGAACGACACTGAGACGCTGCTGTTGCATCTCCCCGATGCACTTTACTTGCGTTGAAATGGCTAGATCGGTTGATTTACCAACATACAAGGGTTGCATCTACTCGATGCACTCTACTTCGTGACTACTGACGGACACCCTGTTTTGCGTGTGTGGTGCAAGGTTGCATCTGCACGATGCACTTTAAACCCGTTGCGATCCCAATAAAGGAATGGTTGAACTCCCCAATCCCAGTTGCATCTCCCCGATGCACTTTACCTGTGCTGAAACGGCTAGGCTAGCCGATTTACCAACACATACAAGGGTTGCATCTACGCGATGCACTTTACCTGCGTTGAGACCGTATAGACCTGCAAGCTTCTGTTGGAGCCTTGTTGCGTTGCATCTGCCCGATGCACTTCAACTCCATGAAGACACACCTACGGCCTGCCAACGCTAGCCACCAACTGCGTTGCATCTCTCCGATGCACTTTAATTACGTGAGGTTGGCTTTACTCTTGGCCAAGTGCGTCGGTCTTCACCTTCAGTGTTCCATCGCCAACTCCGGCACTTTCGATTCCAACACCGCGGAGGCAAAGCTTTGCTTTCGTCGTAGACCTTCTTGGCCTTACAAACATCGCACACCAGGATTTTGCCTTCGATGATCACTCAACCAATGTAACTGATCAGCCTTTATCTGCCAAATATATAGGTACAGACGCCCTATTTATAGGGTACAATGTGCCTATTACGGCCGTTGCAAATCTCTCTGCTTGGTGCAACGTTTTGGGAAAAGGAAATGTTGATGGAAAACGCTTCAGTCTATTTTCGCAAATCCCCTAGTCTCAACCCAAAGAAGGCAGAAGAACACCTTCAACAGATGAACGCTCTAATCACTCAAAATGGCTGGCATGCGTTTCGTGTTTATTGTGATACTGAACAGCTCAGTAAACCGCATCTTCCTGCCTACGAACAGATGCTCTCCGATGCCGCCAAGCATCGTTTTGATATTCTCGTTTTTTGGTCGTTGTCGGGATTATCCCAGCAAAACACGGCAAAAACCGTGTTATTGCTGCATCGGCTCTCTTCTTGGGGGGTTCGTTTTTGTTCCTATACTGAGCCGCACCTGAATACCTGCAACAATCTCAAAGACACTGTTACTTCTCTTCTTGCCACATTGGCTCAACAAAACAGTTTCTATATCAGCCACCGGACGCGTGCTGGCCTTGAAGATCAGCGTCAAACCAACAAACCTGGTTCCAAAGGCTATTTCGGCCCTGGACGCCCTGCGGTGGTCTTCGATGAAAAACTCGCGCTTTCTCTTCGCAGCCAGAAAAAAAAGATGTCGTATCAATCTATCGCTGAGAAATGCGGCGTTTCCAAAGCAACCATCTTTCGTTTTTTCAAATCTCTTGATGCAGAAGACCCAAAGAAAAAATAAGTGTCCATTCCCCGCGAAGGCGCTCATCGCGCCTTCGCTTTTTATGCCGACGTAATAGGGATGCGATCCACGGCATGATCCACTGCCGCAAGGCATTCTTCCACCATTTGACGATGGCCTTCTAACGCGTCCTTCCGTGATCGGTAACGCTGTTGCTTGAATTTCTCAGCTTGAAGACGAGGATTGCGAGCTTTTAAATCTGCTGGAGCTTCCTCCTCGCAGCAAAGAAAAACCATCGTCTCCCACAAAATCGGTCGATAAGTTGAACTGTGGGCTACCGGCAAGTTGCTCATGTCAATTCCAAGAAAGATCGTCGACACCCGTCCCCAAGCAAACTCCGACAAAGCCACTTGTGTGTCTGCGGTGGAGTACCATTGCGCCCACGTCAAAATGTCTTGTTCCATTTGCGGATCGCCCTGTTCATCCAAGACATAAGTCCCAACCCACATTTCGGGATCAATTTCTTCATCCATTTGCCGTTCCTTTTTTTAAACTTGTGGAGTAAGGCGCCGTTTAACTTTCAAGCGCTCGATACACTCCGGAGCCTATTCGTTGCAGGGTTCCTTTCTGCACCATATAAGACAAATGCGCATAGAGGTTTTGTTTGGCGCTATCCCGTTTCATCGCCGGCAATTCACAAATGATCTCTTGCACGCTCCAGTTGCGGCCAGGATGAGTCTTGAAAAATTCAACGACATCAACGCTGTGGCATACTGTTTTGTCGTCGGCTGACATTTTGTAGGATCGCCGCGATCCTCTCTTTTCTTTTTCTGGATGCTTTTTGTGCACAGCATTTGTCATCTGCTGCAAAATAGATTCAATCGGTGCACTCTGTTCCGCCACCAGCGCGCAGGCGGCAATCACTTCGTCCAACTGTTTCAAGCTATCTTTCTGTTGTTCCCCAAAATACTCTTCTTTATCCAGCCGTTCTTGTAAACCTGCAAGCTGTCCTCTCAGATCCTTTTGGCGTCTAATCGACTGCTCCAGCATAAAACCAACGTTGGTCTTTGCGGATCGCAATTTATCCACCATCTGAGTCAGTTCCCCGCCAAACGGCGTGCTTTGGTCGAGCCAAGTAAGATTCGGAGGCAGTGAAATCGTCGGCGGAGCATCCTCGTAGATGATTCCCTTTTTCTCTTCGGAGATGCTTTCAAGCGCAGGCATTTCCAAAAGAGTCGCAACAGGCTCTTCCACAACAAGCTCTTCTTCTGCAAGTTCCTCAACTACAGCTTCCTCAACCGCAGTTTCCTCTACCGCAGTTTCCTCAACGACAGCTTCCGCAACTATAGCTTCCGCAACTATAGCTTCCGCAATGGCAATTTCTTCTTGGCGAACAACTTTTTCGGGTGCTTGGTTAATCACTTTCGGTGCAGCTGGTTTGTGAGAAGTATGGTCGGGCACCACAAAGACTTTCGGTGCAGGAGTCGGCACAGGTTCCGGAACAGAAATCGGTTCTAAAACAACTGCACTTTCAGACTCAAGAAGAACGGTTTTTATCTCTTCTGGCTGTGTTTCAAGGTTTGGTTCTTCAGAAGTAACAACCGGATAAACATGAACTGCAAATGGATTTTTTCTTTTCGGCGGTACTATATAACGCGGTCCAACCAGTGCCACATCTTTAAAAGGGTTTTGAGAAACGGAAGGAGCAATGAAGGCTGGGGCTGATTTCTTTTTCACTTCTTTCGCGGCTTTTTGTCGAGCCACTTTCCCTCCCCAAACCACATGATTGTCGGATTCAACTTTGATCTCTGTGCTTACGCCAGAACTCAAAATCGTTTCCAATTTGTCTCTCATGGTCGTATTTCGCATATTGATCTCCTGTTGGTTCATCCCCAAAAAGGTTCAAAAAGGGTGAACGCCCATACTTTAAGAACAAAGCCGCCATTTGTCCACAAAAATTTTACGCGCATCTCTTTAGTCAACAACCCTAAAGCAGAAGAGGAGAACCAAAGACGAAGGAATCAACCGGACAAAATCCTGTCCCTTCCCCCGTCTTTGGCCCTTACTTCTTTGGTTCTTACATCATAGCTTCAAACTTCGGTTCTGACCAGACTTCAACATAGGCCGCCGTTTCCGGGTCCAATTCACGCTCCAAGGTGCGCTCATGCGACACAAAATCCGTCAAAGGCTCCAGCGTCACAATCAAAAACGGATCTTGCGCCAATTGTTCCACGTAGAACATCGCTTCGGGCAGTTCGCGCTTGATTTCTACCGCCTTTTGCAACACAAATTCCGGCACCTGCTCTGTGTATTCCTTTAAAGATGTAACCCGCCAGGTCGGGTCCACCAATTTGTCTGTTGTCCGGTAATGCTCCGCCATCTGCTTCTTATAAGCAAACACGCTCTTTTCTTCAAGAATGGTAATCTCCAGTTTCGCCAGCGCACACTTCAGCATTCCTGGTGTGTGCAGCTCTTTCGCCAGCGGCATATAGCCAAGCAGCATTTCGGCCTCGGTCGCTAGCTTCTTGCGCGGATCATTCAAGTCGATCGCTTCCACTTCCACCGGCACCCGCTTGAGCATCGTCCGTTCCGGTGCCTCCACGGGCGTAGGCGGCTCCTCTGCAGGTAACCCGGTCGTCTCGGGCCAATCCATCACAGTGCTGTGCGCTGGCTGCACCATAGATGAACGCTGAATGCCTCCGTAACTCGGAGAATTGGGTAGGTAGTACCAGTAAGAATAATCAGACACAGCATGAGGATCTACCGCAGTGGCAGAAATGCTGTAAAACGGATTTGACTGCGCCTGCTCCTGCGTCCGATACATCTGCTCCAGCAGGCTCAGGTGGGCGGTCTCCATCGCGTCCTCGGTCCGCACTGTTGCCTGCGGCAGCAGCCGTTGAATCTCTTGCGTAGAAGGCGCTGTGATCAATCCGTTTCCGCCAGGGGTTGAAGGATTGGACGGATTCATAGTGCGATCCCGCACCGCCGATAATACATTGGCAAAATTAGGCATCATCTTCTCCCTTCCTTTGAGGAACTTATTTAACTCCCCGTCGACGAATTCGCCTTATCCGGGGGAACACCTTTTGGTTGAGGTTTTCTTACTACACGGATCGCGATCAGAGTGTCCGTCCATAACAACAGGAGCAGCCCTCCCAACCCCGTAAAGAAGCTGACGGTACTGCGATAGTTCATTGCCTCAAAAATCGCATCCACACAGAAGTAGTTGAAGGCTAGCAACGTCCCACATGCAACAATCAGCAGATATAGCTTCATCCTCTCTGTCACCCTTCGTCCCTTTCTCCTGTCGCAGCTCCGCTCATGAACCGGTCCAGGAGTTTGTGTGCGCATACTTGCCCGCAAAGATGTTCGGTGCCTTCCTCGTCCAACATCTCTTCCCGCACTGCCCATTCCCAACTCTGCAAATGGAATCCGGCCTTGGTCTCCGTCAGCACAAACCAATGATTCGCATCTTTGCGTTCCGCTCCACACACGCTGCATACATACATCTTTTTGAGCGTCATCGTAACCTCAAGGCACTTCGTTGTAATCCATCCGCACACTGCCTTTTTTTGAGTTGCACCAGGCGTGTGCGGCGCCGTTATAGGGCTTCATTTTTCCGGTCAATGGATTAAGCTTTTCAATCCGGTCATCGCGGTGCCCGGCATCCATGCCTCGCCCATCCTGATGCTCAAAGGTGGCATCCGCCAGCTTCAACGCACCCGGACAATCTTCGATCTTTCCTTCCAGGCAACACCGCTTTTTTTGCCGCAACCACATCATGCGCAATCGGCGTGCGTATTCATCCCGGCCCGCCTTGGTCAATAGGTTGCAAACCTCGCGGCCATCGTCATACCGGATTCCCCACGGCAGTTTTTCTTTCATGGTTCCTTCTTGCATCTAGCCATCAAAAAAGCAGGGGACTGAGGTTTCTTATTCAGTCCCCTCTTTCAAAAAACACAGTTTTTAGCAAACGCTAAAAACTGCTTGAATCGTCCCTGCGGAAGAACTTCGCAATCCTTACCAATCGCTTATCCTTCCGTTCCTACGGCAGCAGGAGATGCAGGACAATAAAGGTTCTCCAGAGCCTTGTTCTAATCAATTGCTTTCAAATCCGCCGCCAGCTGCGCCGCATCAAAACCGGAAGGTGCCATTCCGTTGGCCAGCCAATCCGGACTGAACAGCGCATAGGCTTCATCGCAATATGCATTCCAAAAAGCCGTTGTCATCGGTAGCAGCTCACCCCAGCTAACGCAGGTAAAGCTGGAGGCATCGTACTTCGGCACAAACACGCAGTGGCCACCCCAGCTCCCCGCCGCAGTATCGCCGCTGCCATCGTCCGGCACCACATCCCATACGGTCTGCTGCTGTGCGCTCAGCGGTAAACTCACTCCGATGTACACACCGCCAAACAATGCAATCGCCTGCCGGATCTCCGTCAGGTTCGTCACATTGGCGGCGGCAAATCCCGTCAGTTCGTGACCATCCAGCGCAGCGCCTTTCTGTTTCCAGTCCGTCAACACATCCAGCTCCACGCCGCCGTTGTCCGTCGAAGCATCGCCGTCCACGTAACCGCACCATTGTTCGTAAGCGGTCAAAGCGTCCGCATCCGGCAGCGTCACTTCATTTCCCAAGTTTGCCGACCATACTTGAATGGCATGCTGTCGCCCGGCAATCGTGCAATCGCCTAGCTGGTCGTTCAGCATCATCCCCCAAGCCGTGATGCCCTTGGTCCAGTCCTGCGCCGTTGGAGGCGCGGGCAACGTTGGCGTCAAATAGCGCGCCAGCCGTAGCGTGCGCGTATCGGTTTTAATCGCCTTCCGGCCTAGCCGTCGTCCCGGAAACACAATGCGCTCTCTCATCCTCATATCCTCCAGCAGCTGCTTTTACGCTGCTTCCTCATCGCTTCCCGCCTCTCCGCAGCACAACCGCAAAATCTCGCCCATCTCGTGAATGTGTGCTGCCATCAATCGGCGCAATTCTTCCAGCTCTTCCACCGAGTGCGCTGCCACCACGGCCTGCGTTAAACGAGGAATCGACTCTGCAATAAAGCCCACCAGCGTAACCCGCTCACGATATTCGGCAATCATCAGCTCCAGCGCATATCCCGGATCGTCGATGCCGTGTTCGTGCTGCCAGTCTTCCAATCCGCGTTCAATCACCTCGCGCTGCGCCTGTTTAATGCGCCATTTGATCGTGACGTATACTTCGCTGGGAGGCTTGTTCTCGTTCAACGCCGCCCGGCGCACCAGTTCGCTTTCAAAATCCCGTACCGTCATCTCCGCCGCGGCATCAATCAATTCCGGATCACGCCGCACGCTCTGCGGTGCCTCCGCCAGTTGCTCGGCATTTTCAATCGTCATCGAGAGAAATTGCTCCCGACTCAGTTCTGAAAACCGCTCTGCCAAACCCACCATCTTGTACCACGTAGAACGCGCAATGCCGTTTGCTACACGGGTCGCGCGATAATGTTTTTCATCGGCATACCCCAGCCGTTGCCACCCGTTGTGGCGTTTGATGAACGCGCCTTCCCACCCAATCAGCATCGACCGCTTCGTCAATCCCACCCATGCGTCCACCAGGGTTCGATCACTTTCTCGTAGTTGTTGGTCCAAGCTCATTTCACTTGGAGTTTCAAACTCTCCCTCTAGCACATTTCCCATCATCACCACCAGATTTTGTTCGCTTCTTTCCACCATTCCGGTTTCCATCATGCCCCTCCCTGTTTCGGTTGCCTGCCTATTCCTTTTCCTCTTCCCGTCCCATGCATTTGTCTACCCAGGAGTGGAAGTGAATCGCCATAGTCTTGGCCTCGTCCACCGTCAATCCGTTGTCCAAAGAAAAGCTCGACCCGTCTTTGCGCACCGCCAGCACCAGCAGCTTGGCAATGTGCGGACCTTCTTCCACAATCCGGAAGGCGATTGTCTCCGGTGTTTCTGGTTCTGCTGTCATCCCGCCTCCTCCGCCCATCCTTCTTCGCTTGTCGGTTTGTTGAACAGCGGCGCGTCAGCCTCAATCCGTCGCCGTGCCATTGCCGCATAATCTGAATTCAACTCGATGCCAATGAAATTTCTGCCATAGCGGAGCGCCACTACGCCCGTAGTTCCCGAACCGACAAATGGGTCCAGCACTGTATCGCCTTCTCTGCTACCAGCCAGAATGCAAGGTTCCACCAGCTTTTCTGGATAAGTAGCAAAATGTGCTTCAGGAAAGGGCTGTGTTGCAATTGTCCATACGCTGCGCTTGTTCCGCATTTCTACAAGATCCTTCACTGCCGCACTGAAGCTTTCGTTTTGCTTGATGTGGCCAGCCTTGCGCCAACCAGCGCCGCGACCAAACGCTACACCACGCGCACTGCGAACCTCTTCAGGGTTTGCTTGTGATCCTTTTTCGCCCAATGACCGCAATTTAGGCTTGTATCCAATAACCCCATCTTCACGACCTTCTTTGTGAAATGATCCGTGGCTACCGTTTCCTGTACTGGTATCCCATCCATCCGGCGTCTTCCACTGGCTGGCTTTCGGGTTCACGCCATTGCCGCGCACATGTGCATTCCCGGTCACCGGTTCGCTGATTGCTACTTGGTCGTAGAAATACCGCTGCGACTTGGTTAACAGAAATAGATATTCATGGCTTTTCGTGCAGCGATCCCGCACGCTTTCTGGCATCGGGTTGGGCTTTTCCCAGATAATGTCTTGGCGCAGATACCAACCATCGGTGCGTAAAGCGAATGCCAGCATCCACGGCATACCTACCAGATTTTTTGCAGGAATTCCATAATTGGGTTGACCGACTTCTTGTCTGCCCGGATATTCTCCGTGCTGCCATTTCGCCTGATCACCTGCATAGGTTGTATGCCCCCCAGAATAGCAATCGCCCATATTCATCCAGCAGGTTCCATCCCCGCGCAACACGCGCCGCACTTCGCAAAACACCGCAACCATCTTGGCAACATATTCTTCAGGCGTTTTTTCGAGTCCAATCTGTTGATCTACACGCACCGCACCGCAATGTGCGCATACGTCGCTAAATTGAAGTTCGGTCACATCGCCCTGCTTGTGGCCACCGCCCCGGAATCGTTCCCCAAGCGCCGCCAGCCCCAATCCGGTTCGAATCGTAGAAGCCACATGCTTGCATTCTGCATCGCCACCCTTCCACGTTCCTGTGCCGTAGTCACGCAAACCCCAATAGGGTGGCGAGGTCACCACGCACTGAACGCTTTCCGCCGTCATAGTGCGCAGTTGCTCCATCACATCGCCTTCTAAAATTCGATAGCCCATCTCTGCTCTCTGCTCTCTAGTTATCTCCCGCAGCGCGGCTTCGTCCGTCGTATGCGCCCACAATCGCCTGCACCTTGGCCTTGCGCGGTTTTCTCGCGGATTCCTGTCTCTCCGTCAGCTCGATCCGCAGCGCCTCTTCATCGCCCACAATCATGAAGTACACTTCGTCGGCCGGACAGGCGTATTTCAGTTCAAAGTCCACCTTGCGCACCCACTCTCTGCGCGGCAACGTTTCATCCACCACCGTCAAGCCCACACCCCACTCCGTCCAGCCATGAATCGCGCCTGCCCCCCGCGCATCGCGGAAGACGTTGCCCGATTGCGCCTTCGAAAGATGGTGCAGCAGCAACACGCCGCAACGCGCTTCCACCTGAATGCGGGTCAACGCCGCCAGCACGCCCGCCATCACCGTGTTGTCGTTCTCGTCCCCCGAGTGCAGCTCGCTGAACACATCAAAAATGGCCAGATCGAATTGCTCCATCTTCAGCTCTTTGATCAGCGCATCCACCTGCTCCAGGTTGTCCACATGCAGCATCGGTGAGTGCGCCATCGTGTTCACCCAAATCTGTCCCCAGTTGTAGGCTCTTCGTGCTTCGGTCCCTTCGGAGAAGAGTCTCAACCGGCGCCCGGTTTCCTGCGGAGAATCTTCGCGGCTGATCAATGCCACCCGCCGCCGTTGCGGCACCACATGACCAAGCCAGCTGGAGCCCGATGCCAGCGCCAATGCCAGGTCCAATGCCAGCGGACTTTTTCCCACCTTCGGATCAGCCACCATCAGTCCGCGCGTTCTCACCGGAATCAGATCTTCTACCAGCCAGTCAATCTCCGCAGGTGCGCGATCTAAAAAGTCGCGCATCTCTTCAAGCAGCACATGCTCCGTCTTCTCCGGCTCCCACAACGGCGTGGCCTTCACCAGTGCCAGCAGATCTTTGACACTGTGTCCCGATGCCAGCCACCAGCTGATGTCTTCCTTCGCTGGCACATCCGGCAGCTCCACCGCTTTTACCTTTGCGGCATACGGTTTTACGCTGGCACAAACCGTTTGCTGATGCGCCTTGCCCTTGGCATCGTTGTCGCGCAACACCACCACCATGCGGCCAGTAAAGTACGGCGCATATTCCGGCTTCCAGTGCCCGGCGCCATCAAAGGTGGTCGTCACAGCTACGTCCTTCACGTCCGCCACTGTCAGAGCCAATCTAAGGTTGTCCGCATCCTTCTCGCCTTCCACCACGAACACCACTTTGGCCGTCACCACATCGGGTAATTTGTAGAGCACCTTCTTTACGCCGTGCAGGTTGTACCACCAGCCGCCATTGCCATCCGGTTGCCGCTGGCTGAATTCTTTCGGCTCGTAGCGCAGCTTCTGGTAAAGCACTTTCCCAGTCACATCGGTGTAGTCGTACACCTTCACCAGCGTGCGGCTTGTCTTCGGCCGTTCCATGCCCATGATGCGGTAGATCTCGCTCCACGCCGTCTCGGAATCGGTGGCCATCATCATGCGTTCAAAATCCAGCACGCCGCCTGCCTTCCCGCAGGAATGGCAGTTCCAAATCCCCTTGGCCAGGTTCAAACTCATCGACGGATTCTTGTCTTCATGGAAGGGGCAATGCACGCTCAGCGCATCGCGCTTCGTCAGCCGCTCCATCGGCAAACGATAGCTGAAGTAGGCATACACCTGATCGAACGTCGGTTTGAATTCAAACATGCTGCACTTCTTTCATTTCGATATACCCAGAATCAGCCGCCGCGCCGCATCGTCCCTGCATCGATCCAATTGGTCTACTTGAATAGCCGTTCGCAGTAAGTTGTGCTGTTGTAATTCACTCAAACCAAACCGTCGCGCATAGTAGGCACAGCGGGAATTTTTATGCTTTTTACGAAGAGCTTTCTCCCTTTCCCGCTCCATAAACATCGGGTCAAATGCCGTCATCTTCTTGCCGCTTCCTTTCTGCGCCCCGACTCCTCAAGCCGCATGTGCAGATACGCATGTTGCTCCGCCCAATGAACCACCTCTTCCGGAACCCCAGCCGATACATTCACGTCGTTCCATTCCCACTCCGGGCTCCGGCACTGATCGAGCGGAAGATTCATCTCCAAACACGCTTCGCACACATAACTCACCACCATCCGCCGCTGCAGTTGAAATTCCATGGCAGGCGGCAACTCTAGCGGCTCATCCAACCGATGCTGCATCGGTTGAAAAACCGCCACCGGAACCCGCAAATGCCACGGCAAACTCATGCTGCCCTCGGTACCCGGCGCACTGGCCGGTTGGCTTTTTCAATCTGCTTCGCCGCTTCCTCTGCACGGTCTTCCGCATCCCAGCGCAGCAGGTCCAGTTCGCAGATTCTGCGCAAAGCCAGTGTCCGATCCAAAATATCCTGGTCAGCGGCTTTAGCCAGCGCACGCCGGAAAAGCTTCAATTCCAGCGGCGTCATCGTCACCGTCACAAAAACTTGTTTCACTTCACTCATCGCCGTTCTCCCGCTGATACAAGATGCGATCGATTTCCGCAGCAATCAGTGCTCCCGCCTTGGTCAGATTGCGCACCGGGTCTGCGGAAGGTTTCCACCACACACGATCCCAAGGCCACTCTTCCAAAATGCCTTCCATGGCCTCTTTCCCGCCGTCCTCGTCCAACACTTGGCTTCCGGCAACGCCTGCATAGCAAATCGCCGCATCAAGCAGCTGGCAGCATCCATGCTCGGTGTCATGCTCCGCCGTCCAGCCCTTTACTTCAATCTGCCGCCGACGTTCAGCGGCAATCCGTTGCACTCCCGTCTCTTCAACCACGTGCCACCCCTTTCCCGCTTGGTTCCTGTGCGCGTTGTAACCAGTGTTCAAATTGCTCGGTGGAGCGGAAGATGTGATCTTCCCACTCGCAATACGCCTTGCCTTCGGTCTTCGGATTGCGGCCCATGTGCCAGTCCGAAAGAGCCACTTCGTCGATTACCGCCTTCATCAACTCCACAGCGTTGGCCAAGTTGCCCCCTGCAATCCGCAAAGCTTCCTCTAGCCGCATCAGCCCTTTTCGCCTGCGCAAGGCGGTAAAGCTGTACGTCTTCGGGTTGCGTTTCATCACAGCCAGGTAATAGGCAAACACTTCCTTGAGCGCTTTCAGCCACAGCGGATTTTCACTGGTGGTTACTGCAATCTCGTCGTCGAGTGCAGGCGTTTCGAGGCTTTCCGCTGCTGGTTGAACAAGCTCAGGAAAAAGATCATTGGACGAGGAAGGAGCGTTTTTTGCTCCTTCCGGCGCATTGGTTTTTGCAGTTGAAACTGAAGTTGAAGATGAAACTGAAGGGGTTGGATTTTGCTTGGGAGCAGGCTTAACCTCAGTGGTTGTTTTTTGGTTAAGCAAAACGGGATTTCCGCCCTTTTTCCCTGCTTCGGTGCGGATTTCGCGCAATTTTTCGTCGCGCACCATACGCCGGCACATGATCGCACCAGTCTCCGCTTCACGGCTTGCAACTCCCGAGGTTAGCAGTGCGGTTAAGATGGTGGTTAGCTTTTGCTTATCCAAACCGAGTAGCCGGGCCAAAGCATCTTCGCTCATCGCTTGGCCATTTAGCACCAGCACGCCGCGCCGTTCGGATTCATGCATCAGGCAAAGCATTTCCCACCACACTCCCCGATCAAAGTAATCAAGCGACTGCACCCCGACATCTTTGCGCCAGTCTCCCGGATAGAATTGAAACGCAGGCAACTTTGTCATTTCGTGTGCCCTTCATCGCTCATGCGCTCCGTTTCAAGGTAGCTTTCGATAAACGCTTGCGCCGCTGGAACACAGATCGCATCGCCGTAGAGGCGAAGTCGTCCCACGCGGGCGGCACACCCATGAGCCAGCGGCTGTGTGCCGGATTCAACTGGCCGGAACTTTCCATCGCGGCATCCGATCCAGTCAGCACCTCTCCAGAAGCCGTTAAGCGGACCGGGCCGCTCAATTGCGCTACGTTCTCTAGCGCCGCCTGTGCTTTCGTTCCATCCGGCTTGCGCTGGCTCATCGTCACTGCATCCGATTGCACCCTGCCACCATTCGGGCAATTCGGCGTCGGCCACGCCGCCAGTTGCGTAAACTTTGTCAGGTCGCTTCCTGTGCAGTTCTCCGTTTGGATATTCCCGCATTTCGGGTCCGTCTGCCTTGGCGTCGGCCAACTCGCTAATTCCACCGTCTTGCGGCTGCTGTCGTTGTTCCCCGCTTCGTTGTTCCCGTTCTGTGCAGGGGTTCCCGCCATCGGCGTCGGCCAGCCCGCCAGATGTTTCGCTTGATTGGCTAACTGATCCATGTGCATTCGCCCCGTACCCGTCTCCGTTACATGAAGATGGCTGTTCGCGCCCTTCCAATCCCGTTCCGCTGGTGTCGCCCACGCCGCCAAGGACGCCTGAATCGCCAGATCCTGACCATAGCCCT